>Ga0172372_10000781_pt1 | contig 48772 bp, 33 predicted proteins | sample LakKiv5m_2_FD_114544 | JGI IMG/M metagenome (GOLD analysis project Ga0172372, IMG submission 114544) | Freshwater microbial communities from Kabuno Bay, South-Kivu, Congo - kab_092012_9.5m | ecosystem: Environmental > Aquatic > Freshwater > Lake | place: Democratic Republic of the Congo...
CATCGAGAAGAGCGAGACGACGTGTATCTCGCTCCACACGGACGGCTTCGCCAACGACGCTTCCCCGGCAGCGGAGGCTCGCGACATCCAGAAGGCCGTGGACAAGCTCAAGGCCCACCCCAACCTCTTCGTCAACACGGTCGGCTACCGGACGTGGTGCGACTACAACCTCCTGTCGAAGATCGCGAACCAGCTTTCCGGTTCTTGCGTTCAGGCGAAGTCGCTCAAGCAGGTCTACGAGGCGCTTCACGACACGACCAAGCTCCTCACCGGCCAGATGCAGCCCGCCCTAGAGATCGGCTCGGGCAAGGCCGACTACACGGTGTTCGTGAGCCGCTCAGGTCGGAAGATCCTCGGTTCGACGGACTCCATCGTGGTCCGGGGCCTCTCGGCAACCGATGACCGTGAGGCGCTCCGCTTCTACGAGATCAAGGAAGCCGCCTACAAGAAGCTCCCCGGCCTCGATGACACGGCGGCGGCGTTCGCCTACGCCCGGACGCAGTTGGCGGAGGGCAACCTCAACACGGCCAAGTACGCCCTCGTCTCCTCGCGGGCGACGGAGCTTCTCAACACGCACTCGCGGGCGCTCGTCTCCTCGGATGTCGCAGCGTTCTCGGGCGCGGTCGAGGACGCCGTGTTCAACGGGGCGTCGGCTCTCACTATCTCCAAGGAGTACGGCCTCGATGCGACCGGCCCCTCGGTCCTCCGGGTTCTCGGCACCCTCGCCAAGTACGCCCCCTCCCTCACGGTCAACCTCAAGGATCTCACCTCCGGCTACAAGCGCCGGGGCGTCAAGCGCATCCCCGGCACCCGCAAGGATGACGGCGCGTTGGAGAAGCCGACGGTCGAGTCTCGCTACCGGGAGGAGTCCGAGTGGGTCACGGTCAACGGCTTTGAGTTGAACCGCAACACGGCGACGATCAATATGCTCGTCTCCCAGCCCATCGACCTCTACCCGACGGCCAACAAGAAGGCGTCGAAGATCGCCTCGGTCGCCGGGGTCAACCTCGACTCCCTCAAGGCGTTCAACAACTACACGCTCGTCGGCGACGGCGTCGTGAACCTCGGCTCGCTCCTGCTCCGCACCTCGGACAAGCGGTGCCACCGCGACCTCCGTGAGTTGGGCCTCATCGACGGCGAGTACACGCCGAACGAGGAGTTCCGGCTCGACATCTCCAAGCTCCCCCTCGTGGACTACGACACGAACTTCGGGGGCATCGAATCAGAGGAGGTCACCAACCTCTTCCGCCTCACGGTCCTCGGCAAGATCCTCGCGGGCATGGCGAAGGGCGAGTCGGTATCGCTCACGGGCGACCAGATCAAGGCGCTCAAGGAGCACTACCTCTCCCCGGCGCTCTACTTCTCGCCGCCGACGACCACCGAGTACGCCGACCTCAAGGACGCCATCGCCAAGGGGCTCATCGACACCCGCCTCTCCTACAAGATCGACGTAGGCACCGCCGCGATCACCTCGACGGGCAAGCTCAAGTCGGGCAACGAGGGGCTCCAGCGCCGGTTCACGGCCAAGTTCCACGGCAAGGACGTGGAGAAGCCGACCCTCGACCAGATCACCCTCCCCGGCACCGAGTGGGGCGTGAAGACGCTCTCGGCGCGGACACAGCTTGACGCTGTGGACGAGCTTTCCTACCCGATCTACGAGTCGATCCTCGGCCTCGGCAAGGACAAGGTCGTGGTGGACCTACTGAAGCTCACCGATCAGGAGAAGCCCGCCAACGTCCTCAAGACGATCCGCTCCGGGGACCGCGACGAGGTGGTTGCCGCCATCATGGAGGCGAGCAAGCACGTCGAGAACGCCATCGAGACGATCTATGACCGGATCCGCCCCCTCGCGTTCTACATCGGGGCGACCGGACTCGTGCCGGACGGACTCGACGCCAAGGCGTACAACGCGGATCAGTTCGCCGCCAAGTACCCCGACGCCAAGCTCTCCAAGGCCGAGAAGGAAGAGGGCACGTTCTTCGTCCTCGCCAACGACGTGGTCATCACCGTCTACGTCAAGGGTGAATACTTCTCGACGGGTGCGGCGAGCGCCGACGCCTGACCCCAGGTAGCGGTGGCGAACTCGACGCCCGGACCCTCCTTACGGCGGGTCCGGGCGTTGTCTTATCTAACGGTCACTAGAGGTGCGGTAGCTCTCTCGCCCCCGACCCCTCGGGGAGTAAAGTAGCCCTCGGAGGTATGAGTATGGACCAGCCCGATCCTCGCGCTGAACTACGAACGAAAGACGGGCTGGAGTGGTGGGAGTGGAAGCGCGAGGACGGTGTTCGCCAGATCCACCTCACGGGCAAGGGTTGCCTCTCTGATTCCGAAACCGACGCGCTCGCCGGGGAGTTCCTCACGGAATCCCACTACTCGGTCCTACTGAGAGACGAGGACGCCGACGTGTACCGACCGGAGTCGGTTAGCGCGCTCGCTATGTTCGCCGGGGGCGAATCGGAACCCGTTGAGGAACGGCTACTCGTTTCGATCCGGCGGGGCGCGCTCCCGAAGTCGGTGACCCGTCCGGCCTGGGGGATTCTCCGCAAGGCGGCTCACGCCTCCAAGAATCGCGGCTTCGCGGCGGGGAAGGCGACCGCCGAAGGGCTGGGGAAAGACCCGTCCCGGTTTATCTCGCGGGGCGGGGCGACGGCTCGGTACCTGACCCAAGACGGTATGCTCTCCGAGACTTCCGAGAGCAACATGGTTCTCTCGGGCATCGTCGGTAACTTCAACTCGACCCCCCGGAACCCCTACTGCCGTCAGACGGCGTTTACTCGGGATAACTTCGACGAGTTCCTGACGGCGATGCCGCTCATCGAGGAGGCGAACCTCGCTTTCAAGAAGCTCGTCCCGACCCGCTGGGAGAATCAGCGCCGCTTCGTTCAAGATACCGACCTCGCCAAGAAGGGGTGGACGCTCGGCGATACGGTGTTCTCCACGATCACGGTCAACAAGAACTACCAGACCGGCGTCCACAAGGACGCCGGGGATCTCCTACGGGGATTCGGCAATCTGATGGTGCTGGAAGGTCCGACCCACGCTTACCGGGGCGGTCATACCGTCTTCCCGAAGTTCCGAGTCGCCGTCGATCTCCGGGAGGGGGATTTCCTGGGGATGGACGTTCACGAGTGGCACGGTAACACGGCGCTCTCCTCCGCCGTCGAGGGGGAGGACGATTGGGAGCGGATCAGCGTCGTCTGCTACGTCCGGGTAGACATGACGAAGTGCGGCACCCAGGAAGAAGAGTCCCAGAAGCACGAAACCTGGCAACAGCGCTGGCGCAATCCCCTAGAGCAGCACGCCTTCCGCCTAGAGGAGGATCGCGTCTATCAGGAGGGGCTCGCCTACGCTTCTAGCGTACTGTTCAATACCGAGGAAACGTGAACGACCGTTCATCCGAGAAGAAGGTACTCTGGGTCCTGGGGGAGCCGGGGGTCGGTAAGACGACGCTCGTTCGCGAGCTAACGAGGGGGCTCGACCTCTCGTTCGTTGAGAATCCGAAGTGGACCCTAGCCGAAGGAATCGCTCTCGCCGGTCACTACAAGGGCGGTACGTTCGACGGTGCGGATACTGTCCCGTACAACGGCGTCGAGGCGGCGCTCCAGTACTGGGAGGGGAACCTGCGCGATAGGTACCCGTTGACCCTGCTCGACGGGGATCGATTCTCGCACGATGGCGCTCGGCAGTTCTTCTCCGAGAGGGCGGCGACCTACGCGGTACTGCTAACGGCCCCAGAGGAGCTAGTCGCCGCTCGTCGGAAGGAGCGGGGGTCGAACCAGTCCGCTACTTGGATCGCGGGACGCAAGACGAAGTCCGCCCGATTCTTTGAGGGCTTCGCTGATTCCCGGTCCCTAAAAATCGACGGTTCCCTGGCCTCCAGCGAAATCGCGGATCGGGTACGGGACCTACTTCAGAACGGGTCGGGCGTCAGCGAGTCGGACAACCCGCTCGCGTGGTTTGGGTCATGAGCGACGTTCTGTCTCTGTTCGACGTTTCTCCGCCGAAGTTAGACGACCGCCCTTACCAGGAGCGGCCCCTGTTCGATTCGTTCGTCGCCTTCTCCAAGGCGCAACTCCACAGCGGGGACATCGACCCCGCCTACCCCGTTCTGAAAGAGATTTACCGGAGGAGGGGGTACTCTCCAGACCAGGCGCTCTGGCACACGCTGCTCTACGTCACCTGGTACAACCTCGGGTCCGCTGAGCGGGCTTTCAGTCAGTATCCCGACCCGTCGAAGAGCCTCGACGAACCGCTCGTTCTACCTACCGGCACGGAACGTCGCTCGTTTCGGGGGAACGACCTAGCCCGATCCCATCTAAACTCGCTGCTAGACTTGTCGAAGCCGCACGGGTCTCTGCTCGCCTGGTTGAGAAAAGCGAGCGAGAAGACCGGGGAAGAAGGCTGGGACGGGGTGCGAGAGGAGTTCCAGCGCGTCAAGTACGCCGGTCCCTGGAGCAGCTACAAGCTGGCGGACCTACTCGCCCACGTTCACGATTTTCCGATTACGGCTTCAGACCTGGGCATCGGCGGAGCGAGCGAGACGGCGGGTCCGATTCCGGGCATGGTAATTCTCACCGGATACGACTGGAAGAAATGCGCGACCGACCTCTCGGTCCAGCGAGAGCTTCTCGCTCATAGCCGGTCGAGGGGGGTACCGTTCTCGGGTCTCGACCAGCTGGAGACTTGCCTCTGCGACTTCAACTCGCTCTCCAAAGGGCGGTACTATGTCGGTCACGACATCGACCAGCAGATGGAGCACCTCAAGAGCGCCTCTGAGGACTTCTGGGAGGCTAGGACCGTCTCTTTCCCCTCTCGATACTTAGGAGAGCGTAACGGATGGGTCGGAGTCCGTAAGCATCTCAAGAGCGTTTTTTTCTTGACCGGAGAGATACGATGACCGATCTGTTCGGAGTGAAACAGGAGCCTCTCCTGGCGGACGCTACCCCGATTGAGATGGTGACGGATCGAATCTCAGTGAAGAGGGAGGACTTGTGCTCCCCCCATCCAGGCCCTTCCTTCAGCAAGATCCGGGGCGTGCTGAAGCACATTGAAAAGCGAGCCGAGAGCGAGATCGGGGTCCTCGATACCTACCACTCTAAAGCTGGTTGGGCGGTATCCTACGTCTCCCACCACCTGGGCAAGAAGGCGCTCGATTTCTACCCTCGGTACAAAGACGACGGACCGGAGCTTCGCCTTCAGCAGAAGATGGCCGCGCAGTACGGCGCGGAACTGTTTGAACTTACGGCGGGTAGGAGCGCAATTCTCTACCATCGCGCCCGTAAAGAGTGTAATAGCCGAGGGGCCTATCTTATGCCTAACGCCCTGAAGCTACCGGAGACGGTGGAGGAGTGCGCCGAGGAAGTCCTACGCACTCCCGACCTTCACAGGTACGCAAACCTGGTGATCAGCGTATCGTCTGGAACGATAGCGTCGGGTGTCCTTCGCGGGTTCGCGAAAGCAAAAATCTATCCGAATGTCTGGCTCCACGCGGGTTACTCCCGCTCTGAGTCCGAGCTTCGTCGATATATCGCAACGAAAGTACCGAAGCTGACCTTCTGGCCCTCTGACGTGAATCTCGTCGATGAAAAGTATGGGTACAAGGACGCCGCGAAGGTCGAGGACCCGCCTCCCTTTCCCTGCAACCCCTACTACGATCTGAAGGCGTGGAAGTGGCTCGGGTCTAAAGGTGTGGGGGCGATGAAGGGTAGCGTCCTCTTCTGGAACATAGGAGCATGACATGGGGATTGTGAATTACGAAGGTAAGTTGACCTACTACGTCATGGGGAAGTACCCCCTTTCGATCCACGAAGAGGACCTGGATACGGCTTCGACAGGGGCTGGATCCCGAGGGTACTTCTATTACCTCCAGAAGAAGCCTCTAGACCTGGACAAGAACAATCGGTGCTTCAACCAGATGCTGGACGTGGCGGTCGCGTCCGGTCTTCCGAACCATCTCCGGGTCGTTGAGTTCTTCGGGGGCATCGGTTCGTCCGCGACCATCATCCAGGAGCGACTTCGCCCTCAAGAACACCTTATCTGGGACCTCGATCCGTTCTGCGCTCGGCATCTGAAGCGGGCGTTTGAAAATCGAAGCGGAGTGACCGTGACGGAGGGGGACGCTTACGCCCAGGCTCCTCTTGCGGTCACTCCGGACACTCTCCTCGTCGCCGATTTCAACACGTTCTCCATCCTGTACTTGACGAAGGAGAGACCGGAGGCGAAGGCGCTTGGAGCGTCCCTCGCGGCGCGTCCGAGGTGGGCGGTTCTCACCGACTCAGCCGTCAATAAGTTTCATCTCAATCGCGTTCCGTATGAGAGAGTGTTCGGGCGCGAGATCCGGTCTATGGAGGAGTACGGGGCGGCTCTCAGCGAATACCTCTCTCAGAGGTGGGGATACCGGATCGTTAGTTCTGCCGGGCATCGAAACGCGACCTACTACTTGGTCGAGGCCGGGAAGTCGGTTCCTTTCCAGACCTTGAAGCTGTAACAGAAGGATTTACATGGATCTCGATGCATGGCTCGCGGACGACCTGGCTTCGGAAGAAACCCGAGAGGCGTACCAATACTTCATGAAGCCGGAGCCCCGCGACATCGTCGGGGACCTAGAAACGGACCCCGAGACGGGAATCCGCTCTCGGCTCATGAAGATCGGAATGGTGCGGGGGACAAAGGACGACGACAAGAAGACCGTCCGCGTCTACCTCGATCCGCTCCCTCATATCCGTCTTGACGAGGGGAAGCCGCTCCAGGGCTGGTACAAGTCGAAGCACGAGGAACCGGGGGTTCGTAACCGACCCTGCTTTACGGACGCGGTGCTCACCCAGCCCTATGGAGGCTTCTGCTCGGTGGGTTGCGCGTTCGCGGTATACTCTGGGGAATGGATCGATACGCCATCCGGACCGAAGCTAGTAGACGCGATCCGCATCGGGGACATCGTGTGGGGTCGAGCGCCCGAGGGAATCGTTCCGACTCGGGTCTCCGACAAGATCAAGAAATGGTCTCCCGACGGGATTCAGATCACCCTTTCAAACGGACAGCGAGTTCGATTGAATGGGGAGCATCCGATCTGGGCTCCTCAAAAGGGAGGTTGGATCGAAGCCCGCGACCTTCGTCCTGGGGACGAAGTGGAGAGCTTCTCCGATGACCTCATCCTGCGAGAAGTGCGGGAAGCCTACGGGTACAAGCGCGGGGAGGTTTTGCTCGGGTTGCAGGAAGATCCGATGGAGAGAATCCTTCAAAGAGCACCCGCATCCACGGAAGAAACCGCCTCGCGCCTGCGAACGATGTTCGGGTCTGACTCCGAATCGAAGTCGGAAGTTTTGCAAGGCTTGTTCTCCGATCGCGCGATCCGAGAGGATGCGAGGCAACGCGCGGGGCGAGAAGGAACAGAAGTTCTGCTCGTGCGGGGCACCTATCTTGCGTCGGAGGAAGATCTGCGAGATGTGTCTCGTCGAACACCGTCGAACAGCTCCTCGGGGCAATACGAACGGGCGTTCCTTGAAGGGGCAGAAGAAGTCCGCCGAATGGATGCGCAAGTTCTGGGTTCGTTTCCATTCCGAGCGGATGAAATGGCCTACGAAGGGGCTGCGTTCTCCCTACGAACGGAAGGACGGAACGCTCGTTTCTCTTCGTTCCAGCTGGGAGTGGAGGGTGGCTACCTTTCTCGACGCTATGACCGCTCGGAAGCTCCTCACGTCGTCGATGTCCGACCGATACCGGCAGGCTATGTCTACGATCTCGAAACGGCTACCGAGAACTACTACCTGAAGGGTTCGGAGAATCCGCGCTCTCCGGCTCTTCTCGTACACAACTGTTACGTCAACAGCGGCTTCAAGGGCTATCGGGGGTCAGGTCTGATCTCAGTCCCGATGAACTACGGCGCGCAGGTCCGTAACAGCCTCAAGAAGATGAAGACCTCGGCAGCGGGGTACTTCAGCTCCTTCACCGACCCCTTCCTCCCTCTGGAGGACGTGTACCACAACACCCAGGAAGGCGCTCAGGCGTTCGTCGATGAGAAGCTGCCCGTCTTCTTTCTCTCGCGGCTCAAGTACCCGTCCTGGGCTTACGACATCCTGCGGAAGAACCCCTACAGCTACGCACAGAAGAGTATCAACTGCGCGAACCCCGAGGACTGGAAGCGACTCTCTCCGGGAGCGGCTTCGCTTGCCGTTCACATGGAAGACATCCGCGAGCTGCGTAAAGCCGGTATTTACGTCAGTATCCAGGTGAACCCCATCGTTCCCGGCGTCGTCAATCACGACGACGTGGAGCGGATCTTTGAGATGCTCGCAGAAGCCGGGGCGAATCACGTCATCGTCAAGTTCGTTGAGGCGGGGTACTCGTGGGCACCGGCGATGGCGGACAGAATCAAGTTCCGCTTCGGCGAGGAGAGGGGTCGGAAGTTTGAGAGCCTCTTCACCGAGAACATCGGGGGTCAGCGGACCATCGTAGAGGACTACCGTCTAGAGGGGCACCGCCGCTACCAGAAGGCGGCTACCCGTCTGGGGATGACCTACGCGACCTGCTACGAGTACCGGATGGAGCGGGATGCGACGGGTCGAGTGACTAACAAGACGGGGGTTTCCGTAGGCAAGGAGTTCCTGACGGCGGATCAGTGCCACGGTCATCGCGTTCCGATGTTCACCCGGAACCACATCAACGAGCCTTTCCAAGAAGTCCAGGAGTGCCCCCCCACGGGTTGCCTGTCCTGCGCGGACGACAACGGAGGTAAGTCTCGTTGCGGGTCAGACCTATTCGGCTCGGCCCCTGCTCTTCGGCTTCCTGACTTGAAGGTCGGCGTCTACGAAGAGGTACCCGAAAAACGTAAAAAGTCTCTGCCCGTGGTCGGCAACTCTGGCCCTTCGCTTCCGAAGTCGATGTCGGAGTTGTTCGATTTCGACGAGTAGCGTTTTCTAGCCTAGCGGCGACCGGGGGTATGACCTCCCCCGCGACATGGGAGTACGCCGGAACCGTCGTCCGAGTAGTGGACGGCGATACCGTGGTGCTCCGCCTCACCAAGACGTTCACGCAGGAAATCGACTTCGGTTTCTTCGTGAAGGACTCGATGAGCCTCACGAAGTCTGCCGAGATTGACTTCCGGCTCGCGGGTATCAACGCCCCAGAGAAGGTCGGTCCCAACAAGACGAGGGGCGAGGCGTCCAAGCGAGCCCTTGAGAGTCTGCTCGCGCAGGGGAGCATCCGGGTCGTCAGCTACAAGCCCGACAAGTACGGGCGATGGCTCGCGGATCTCTACGTCACCCCGGCGGGCAAGCCTGAGTTCCACGTCAACGCGAAGCTAATCGAGCTAGGTCATGCCGTCCCGTGGGACGGTCGCGGCAAGCGCCCCTCGTGAAGGCTGACTTGTCTTGGGGCGAGATTGCGACCCTCGCGTTCTTGCTCGTCGTGATGATCGTGGTCGGCGAGTTCTCGCGCGACGACGACCGTCGTTAGGTCATGCGGGGGGTAACTAGACCGTGAACCTCACGGTCGAACAGAAGCAATCCCTCCAAGAGTTCTACCTGTCGTGCCGCCATCTTCTGGCGAGCGGGCTGTCCTCCGAGCACTTCGTCAAGCGGTCGTTTGAGGAGATGATCGCCGGGGTTCGCCTCCATGAGGCGTGGCGACCGACGCACATCTCCCGGAGCGCCGCCGATGAGATCGTCGCGGGCCGGAAGTCGAACGTCCAACGGGCGCACGGCGTTCTACCGGGGAGACTCGACCGGCACGCCCGCACGATCTCGCTCTTGCGGGGGGAAGCGAAGCCGTTTGATGAGTGGTGGGAGTTCTTTTGCCTCCACGATTCGACGGTTCTCGTCACGAAGCGTGAGCACAACGAAGGGCTCACGCCTGACTTGATCGAGCTACCGGCCCCGGAGCAAGGGTTGTTCGCCTCCCACGGTTTCAAGGTGAGGATCCGTCAAACCTCAGAAATCGCGTGGTTGAAGTCGGCGCTCGCGGGTTCCTTTATAGTTCCGCGCTAGGAGAACGGACGCGGTTCGCTCCGGTCGCCCTTAGAAGGACTGACTCCTCGATGCCTTCGCCCGCACCCTCCCCCACCCCTTCCAAGCCTCCCGGCAGTTTTGCTTCGGTGTGGTCGAAGTGGGGTGACTTTGCGACGAAGATTCTCACGATTCTCGTCATCCCCATGACGGGGATGGTCGTGACGTTCTACGTCCGGCTCTCGCTAGCCGAGGAGCGCATCGCGCAACTCCAAGAGCGTTGCGATGCCTATGGTAGCCGGGTTGATGACCTAGATCGTCGCCTTAGTGAGACGGGCGCTCAAATCCGTGAGGCCCGTGTGCTAGTCGAAACCATCCGAGACAACCTGCGTCGCCCGTGAAGGAGCCCGACCCCATGAGCCATATCGACCCTCGCGCCAAGATCGCGCTCGGATTCGTATTCCTCGCGCTTTCGATGTCGGTGACGTTCTTCGTTCCGGCCCCACCCCCTCCGCCGTTGACAATCTCAGCGGCGACCTTTGCAGAGGTCCGGCGGGTGAGCGCGACGGAAAACTACCGCGATGAGCGGGTCGCGGATGAGCGGGTCGCGGAGGAATCCGAACGCCTCTTGCGCGAGGTGACGGCGCTCCGTGAAGAGTTGAACGACTTGGATCGGATCGGACCGGCGGTATCGTCTCCCGCGCCTCGTTGAAGGCAAGGAGACTAGAGATGACCGACGCGACCATCCAGGCGACCGACCTAGAGAAGAAGCTGACCCCCGAAGAGGTCCAGCAGATCACCAAGCTCCACCGTGACGCGCAGGAGCTAGTTCAGAACATCGGCCAATCGGAAGTCCGCAAGGCCCGCTTCCTTGCTTCCCTCTCGGAGGTCGAGGAGAAGGCGCAAGCGGTCATGAACGCCGCTGCCGCCCGCCTCGGTATCGCCCCCGGCACCCCGTGGCAAATGACTCCCGACGGAACCGTCGTGGTGCTCCCTGACCCCCGCAAGGGTCAGACCGCTCAGTAATCCCGCCCGCCCTCATCGGTCGGAGGGGAGGTAACCATGACGTGGACCCCCACTACCTACCCCCTCCCACCGATGAACGTGATGGTGGTGACGCCCTTTGAGAAGGGCGCTCTCGACATCCGTTGGGACGACCCCGCGCTGTTGGGCGCTAACTCCGCTTACAACGTGCTCGGGGTCAACGTCTACAAATCGGTGTCGAGCGACCGGGGACCGTTCCAAAGGGTCAACTCGTTCCCGGTCGGGGGTACGTTCTTCCGGGATTTCACCGACGTGGCGCTCGTCGCCGACGAGGTCATCCCGTGGGACGCGGGGTGGCAGTCTCGCGGCCACGCGCCGAACGACCCTCGGTGGACGCTCAAGACCCGCTACCCGATTTACAAGCCTCGCACGCAGGGTATCTACGCGAACTCGCCCGTAGATGTATTGGCGACCGTGAACGGCGTCCCCGCGTGGGTCACCGACGTATTCGGCCAGAGCAATGAGGTCACGCTCGGTAACTACTTGCAGTTGAACCCGACGAACGATAGGTTCGTGTTCTCGCCGATTCCGTCCGGTCCTGCCGATGCCGTCGTGGTGTCCTACTACACGCTGCGGAACGTCGTCTCGGTCGGCGTAGACAAGAAGACGTTTTACCGGCTCACGACGGTCGCTGAGGACGCTTCCCAACCGGGAGGTCTGATCGAGACGCCGCTCAACGTCACCCAACCGTCGAGCGATATGCAAATCGAGCAGCTCGACTACATCTGGCGCGAGGGGATGCGCCGGAACCGCTGGATCCTTGAACAGGGCGGCGAGCGGGTCAAGCTCTTCTGCCAGAAGGTCACGGGCGTGCCGTGCGAGTGTCGCCTAGAGATCGACGCTCGCTCCCGCGCCTACAACAAGCAGCCCTCCAACAGGTGCAAGGTCTGCTACGGGACGGGGTTCGTCGGCGGCTACGAAGGCCCCTACGACATCATCGTCGCCCCGGACGACGCCGAGAAGCGCATCTCCCAAACCATCACGGGTCGCCGGAAGGAGCACTCCTACGAGGTGTGGATGAGCTTCTCGCCCATCGTCTCGCAACGCGACTTCATCGTGAAGCAGAACAACGACCGCTACTCGATTGGTCCGGTGCGTCGCCCGACGAACCGAGGCAACGTGATGCAGCAGCACTTCAACATCGCGTACCTCGACTCCCCGGACATCCGGTACTCGGTACCCATCGACGGCGCGGACGCCTCGCCCAATCTCCCGTGGCCTCAGACCCGCTACACCTACACGCCGTACCGCGAAACGTACAACGCCGTGGATACGCCGCCTTGGCCCGTCACGCCGGATGCGAACCTCCCGCTCGCGACCGACAAGAACGGTCACGGTGAGGTGCCTGATCCCGTCCAGATTCGCTGGCGTACCGGGACTGGGGAGAACCAGAACTACTGATGGCTCCCGCCAAGAAAGTCCGAACTCGGTACGCCCGTCCGCTTCAGAAACGGGCGGGCGAGATTCGACTAGAGCGGAAAGACCTCGCTTTTTTCGGGAAGTGTCTCGTCAAGTTCGTCAAGGAGGAAGCCCGCAAGGACGCCTCCAAGTCGAGTCAGATCCCCGACACGAAGCGGTTTTTCGAGTCGTTCTCTTACCGGGTCACTACCGGCGGTATCGAGATTACTTCGACCTGGCCCTGGATGGAGATGATCGTTGAGGGAACTGACGGGCCGTTTCCGATGACCTGGCTAACTCAGGAAGCCTACGCGAAGGGCGGCGCTCCCGACGGCGGATCCGAGCCCCAGGGTATCCGCAAGGGGTCTCTCTCCGATAAGCCGAAGCCTAGTAAGATCCTGCGTATTCCTATGAGAGCTAGCTCAGGGGAGATGGTCATTCGCACGGCCCCTCTGATGATCAAGGACGCCTGGATACACCCCGGAGTCGCCAAGCACAACTTCGTGAATCGAGCTTTCCGAAAGGCTCAGGAAGTCTGCTTCCGAAACTGGGCGCGGAAGGGGAACCTAGAAACCGCGCTCTCCAAAGAGCAGGCGAAGAGGAAGAGCAAGTGAACGGCGAAGTCGAGATTATCTGTATCGGCGACAGCGCTGTGATTCCTGACCTGGGGCTGACCCTGTCTCGGGGTTCGCGGACGAACCTGAGCGCGTCGAACGCTTCCCGGTCGAAAGACCTGACTATCGCTAGGGCGAAGGGGCTCGTCGCGGTACGAGAAGTCCGGGTCGCCATTCTCCGGCAATCCCCCCAGGAGTCTATGACGAAACCCCCGGACGAAGACCTGCTGAAGAAGCTGAACCGTCTGAACCGGCCTAATCCCGCTCCCCCTGCTTCGGAGAGCCCGGAGCTAGTCGCGGCGTTGCGAGACCTGACGCGAGAAATCGCAGCTCTCCGCGCTGAGATGCAACAGAAGCCCGCCGTCTCGACGGATACCTCCGCTATCGCGGAAGCTGTGAGGTCGGCTCTCTCGGGCCTGTCTTTCGTAGCGCCGACCGCCTCGGGTAACGGTGCGACGATTTATTCAGGTTCTCCAGACGAGGAGCGATTCATTCCGTCGGGTATCGTACCAACGAACCTCAAGGCGGACATCTCCCCCAACACGACGAACGAGGGCGCGGGGTCACTAGAGGACGCCCAAGCTGCTCTTCGGGAGGCAAGGCGACGTGCCCGCGAAACCTAAGAAGTCACAGGAAGACATGGCAAAGCACCTCGGAGTCGGCCTCGACGTAGGCACCATGAACTTGGTCTCGGCCCGTAAGACCGACAAGGGCATCGAGACGCGCCGGATGCGCGATGCCTTCCTCGACCTCCCGCCGGAGTCGAAAAAGATGCTCAAGCTCTCAGGCGTGAGCTATGTGGACCGGGGCGACGAGATCCTCATCCTCGGAGACGCCGCGCTCGACACCGCCAACATCTTCGGACGCGAGGCTCGCCGTCCGCTCTCGGGCGGGCTCGTTTCCTCGACGGAGACGGACTCCCTAGAGGTGCTCGGGCTCCTCGTGCGGAACGTGCTCGGGGAACCCTCGGAGGAGGGAGAGCATTGCTACTTCTCGGTGCCCGCTGCCCCCATCGACATCCCCGGTCGGGATGTCGTGTACCACCGGGGCATCTTTGAGCGCATCGTCTCGGAGTGCGGCTACACGCCCACGGCGGGCAACGAGGCGATGGCGATCATCTACGCGGAGACGGCGAAGGAGGGCTTCTCGGGCATCTCGATCAGCTTCGGCTCCGGGATGAGCAACGTCGCGCTCGCCATGAACACCATCGAGGGTCTGACGTTCTCGGTGGGCCGGGGCGGGGATTGGATCGACTCGGGCGCGGCGAAGTCGATTGGCTCGACGCAGGCCCGCATTTGCGCCATCAAGGAGAAGGGCATCGACCTCAACAACCCGCAGGGCCGGGACCAAGAGGCGCTCGCCTTCTACTACAAGAACTTGATCGAGTACGTCATCGACCAGATCGCCCTCCAGTTCAAGAGCATCGAGGGGAAGTTCGCGCTTCCGAAGCCGATCCCGCTCATCATCTCGGGCGGTACGTCTAAGCCGACCGGCTTCGTTGAGTTCTTCACCAAGCTCTTCGACAAGAGGCGCAAGCGGTTCCCCATCGAGGTGAGCGAGATCCGCGCCGCCTCGGACCCGCTCAACGCCGTCGCGAACGGCCTCTTGGTGCAGGCTCTTCAGGAATACGACAATGACTGAGAGCCGCGTCCTCTCGGACTGCGCCTTGGTACACGCCCCGCACCACTTCAAGAAGTGAGATAGATGTACTTCTTCCTTACGGAGGCCGTGCGCCGTCGGTTCATCAAGGAGCTTCGCGGCTATTGGGCGAGCCATCCTCGCTATCAGGACATCGTCGATAACATCCAAGGCAAATACAGCTTCGACGAGCGCCCACAGTACGGCATCGTCCTAAAGACCGGCTCTGCCTCCAAGGTGCAGTTCAGCCCCGACAACTTCATGGGGACGGTCAAGAGCTACGTCGCCCTCGCGAAGATCCCCGGATACCCCGGCCTCTCAGTCGAGTGGGTCCGGGAGGACTCCCTCGCCTTACAACAGAACGACGGTCGGTTCCCCTCCCCCTCGGGTGTCTACTACTGCGAGATGTCGAGCGAGGACGAGTTCTATGTGGACCCGCTCCTCGACGTACACGACGAAGTAGTGACCCTGGTTACGCAGTCTGAGGGAGTCCTCCAGAGAGTCCCCTTCGCCGGGAGCCTTCGGATCTTTGAGATGCCGAGCGCCCGCCCTCTCGCCCCCGGTCGCGACTACACCGTCGGAAACGACGGGGTAACGATCTACCTGAAGACCCCGCTCGCGAGCGGGATGGGTCTCTCGGCGGACTACCGATACCCCGGCGAGACGACGGGACCGTGGAAGGTACTGCCCCAGTCGGGCCTGATCGGGGCGATTCCGGGATGCGTACTTGTGTTTGGTCGCCGCTACCAGAAGGGCGACCGATGGGCGATTATCGTTTCCAGTATCCGCGAAGAGGCGTACCTGGAATACGGCGGGAAGTGGGAGCTGTCGGTCGATATTGACATCCTCGCCCGCGACGTGAACTCCCAAGCCGAGATCGCCGACCAGACGGCGATGTTCCTCTGGGCGAATCTCCGTCCCGCTCTCATCGACGAGGGCATCGACGTTCAGGACGTGTCGATGGGCGGGGAGTCCGAAGAGGTCTACGACGAAAACGCCGACGACTACTTCTACAACTCGACGATCTCGATGACCATCCAGACGGACTGGTTCATGATGGTCCCGGTTATCCCCCGTATCCTCGGCTACCAGGAAGAGGTCTCGGGTATCCCCGACGAGCTCAAGCTCCGGGCGTTCCAGGATCCGTTCTTCTCTGGGAAGTTCAAGACTTTCGAGAAGATCCTCTGATATGCCCGTCTACCGTTTCCAGTGTGCGGAGTGCGGGTTGAGCTTCTCGGCGAGGGTCGCCGCCGGAACCGAAAAGACGGGCTGCGAGTCCTGCGGCAAGGAGGCTTCCAAGAACCTCCCTCGGGGCTTCTCTTCCTCGACGGAGGTTTCCGTGGGCTCGCTAGACGCGCCCCCCGCTTCGGGATTCGCTTCCCACGACTATGAGGTAGACCGGATCGTCGGTCAGGACTCCCTCAACAAGTGGAAGGGGATCTCCAAGCGCCAGAAGGACAAGCTCCGCGTCATGAAGGAGCACAACGTCACCGGCTTCGACATCCGAAAGACGGTTGACGGCTCTTATCGTCCTATGAACCCCGCCGAAAGAAAAGCCTCCGAGCGGTCTCGCAACTTCCACTTCAAGATGGCCGACCATCTCAAGAAGGCGAAGGAACAGGATCGCAAGTAGGTTCCGGCCTCGGCCTGGTCAGATAAATCCCTCGGGCTTTACAACCCCCGGTCCCGCTTGGGACTCGGTTCGGAGCCTCTAAAGCTCCGCTAGCAAGAGAGAGGTTCATCGACCATGCCCAGTCTTCTTCGCGGCGGCTACGCGCCCCCCGGTGTATACACCCAGACGTTCTTCGGTTCCGCTCCCGGTGCAGTCCCGGTTCCCAATCGGATTCCGGTGTTCGTCGGTACGGGCGTCGAGATCCTGAGCCGATTGAATCTGCCCGTGGTCCGGGGCTCGTCCTCGACCATCGACCAGCAGATTGTCGATGAGGACCAGTCCGGTCGCGCCGTCGTCAGCGTCTCGCCCAGCGGCGCGGTGACTCTCGGTTCGTTCAACGGGACCCTCCAGAAGTTCCAGGTTCGCAACTTCCCCATCGTCTCGGGCGACGGTACGGGCACCCCGGCGACGGACACCTCCTCGGTGACCTGCCGCGTCAACGGCTTCCCGATTGTCGTTCTCGGCCTCGACGCCGCGAAGGGCATCGTCGAGATTTCGGTCGCCCCCCAGGCGGGCGATACGGTCGTTTGCACTTATTTCTTCGACCGCACCGACACGCTGATCACCGACACGGTTTCGGATCAGGTCACGGCAGAGTCGGCGATCATCGACGGGGCGCGGGGCCAGAACTTCTCCTTCGTCGCGGCGACGACGGACGTGTTCTCGGTGTCGGTGGACGGGCTTCCGTTCGTGAATATCACGATGCCCTCCTCGGCCCCCTCGGTATCGGCGGCGGTCGTCGCGGCAACGATCTCAGGCGCAACGGGCATCGGCTCGCTCGTCGCCTCGACGTTCGTGGACAATCTCGGCCAGACCCGTATCCGCCTCACCGCCGACAAGTCCATCGTCATCGGCACGGGTACGGCGAACACGGCCCTCGGCTTCGTCCCGAATACGGCGACGAGCCGCAACCGTATCTTCTACACGTTCAACGGCCCCATCGTTGACGGTGAGGGAGGCGGTCTGACGACGACGGATCCGGCGGACGTGACGGTTCTCGTCAACGGCCTCCAGGTCATCCCCTCGGCGGTAGACGGCTCGACGCGGGCGGTGACCCTGCCGTTCGCCCCGGCCCCCGGCAGCACCGTTACGATCCGCTACTACTTCAACACGTGGCAGGATACGTTCGACTACCTCGCCAACGTCGGCGTCACCGAGATCACCCGCGCAGCGGTCACCCCGGACTCCAACGGCGCGGGCGTCTTCATCCAGGGCGAGAGCTACGTCCTCAAGAACGACACGATTGTCTGGGGTACGGCGGCGCTCGTCTCCTCGGGCGTCCACACGGAAGGCGGAGTCACCTTCGGTACGTCGCAGGTCTCTGCGATGCTCGTGGACAACCGCGCGTACCTCGCGGAGTGCTCCGCGACGGTCAACTCCTCGGGTCCGGTCGCGGTCGCCTCGACGACGGTGTTCCAGCTTCCGTATCAGCCCACGACGGGCAACGGTCGCGGCAACCCGCTCTCGACCAGCCTCTACAACACGGTTGCGAACGGTCGGATGGATCTCCCGACGACCCGCCCCGACCTCGTGATTGCGTACTGGGGCTTCGGCGTTCTCGACGCCCTGGAGCGCGGTCCGGTCACCGTCCTCAAGGTGGACCCGGATCTCTCGCAGGTCACCCTCGCGACCCCGGTGCCGGAAGGCGCTTCGGTCTACGCGACCTTCTACTACAACATCCTCGTAGACGCCGCGTTCATCGGCTCCTCTACCGGATACACGCTCACCTCGGCGGTCGCGGGAGCGGGCGGCATCGGCACCTACACGATCTCTGGCCCCTCGGGCGCGAACCTCTACGGGGCGAGCCTTACCGGGAAGGGTTCCGACCTCACGACGGTCCAGATCGTCTTCCCCTCGGGTTCGGAGTTCACCCCGGATTCGCGCCTTGAGGGCGGCGTTCCGGTCGAAGAGGTCGTCACCGTCGAGTTCGCCTCCTCAGACGAGACGCCCGCTCGGTTCACGGCTCCCGGCCCCGGTCCCTACTATCCCGTAGAGAACATCTCGGATCGGTTCCGTATCACCTTCAGCGGTTCCGACCAACAGACCGGCCTCGCGGCGGGTATCGACCTCTCCTCTCCGACGTTCGGCTCTCGCGGCGGCGCGTTCGCCTCCTACGTCGGCGCGGAGGTCGAGTACACGGCGGCTTCCGGCCAGACGACCTACGACCTGACGGCGGGTGTCGATGACGAGATCAACCTCGTCCTCGACGGCGTGTCGATCTCGGCCTCGACCGGCACGGTAGCCGGTGCAGACGCGACGACGTTTGAGGCGGCGCTCAACTCGGCGGCGGTCGCGGTCGGTAACGAGCCCTACTACGTCTCGGCGGGCGCGTTCCCCTCAGGCTTTGAGGTAATCGTCAACGAGTACGACCAGATTCGCCTCCACTACACGGGCGACGTTTCGGGTCCGTCGGGCGCGGTCACCTTCACGCTCCCGGTCGCGGTCTACGCGAGCGCGGGCGCTCTCGCGACGGCTATCGACGCGCTCGGCCTGACCCCCGGCGGTAGCACGGTCAACTGCTCGGCGACGGCGGACGGGAACCTCCGGTTCACGCTCACCTCTCTCGCGGTCGGCGACGCGGCGGGTTACATCGAGTTCATCACGAACGCGACCCCTGCTCGGGACTTCACGATCCTCGCGGGTTTGAGCGCGGGAGCGGCGACGAACGACGACCAGGCCAAGCTCTACAACGGTCCCGTCGCTCGCGTTGTCGGTACGACGACTACGGCGGGTCGCCGTCCGTATGACCGGATTGTCCTGCGCAACCGTATCTTCCCCGGCGCGGGCGTCTACACGTCGTTCCACTCCTCAGTCGCCCAGACCCTCCTCCAGCTCCAGGGCGGTTCGGGTCAGTCGAAGGCGGGCCTCCTCATCGGGAATACCGGCGAGGCGACCTACGGCGCGAACGTCAAAGGCGCGTCGGTCCTGGCGCTCACGGGCTGGTCGGAAGGTCAGTACCCGACGGGTACTCCGGGCCTCAGCGGTCAGCCCCTCGTCACGTTCTACGACGGGACGGGCACGGTCCCCGCGAACAACTACTTCGTCTTTGAGGCGAATAGCGTCCTGGTCCCCGTGACGTTCACGGCGTCTGGTGCGGGTACGGCGACGGCCCTCGGTCCGGCGTCGAATCCGGCCTCGGTCATCGGCCAGATCATTGCAGCGGTCGGCGCGACGACGGCGAACGTCTCCGTGTACCAGGAAGGCGCGGGCGTCCGGCTCGTCTGCGACGACCTCACCCCCTCGGCGACGCTTACGGTCGGCGCGGGTTCGGCCAACGGGATCCTCGGGTTCTCGGAGGGCGATACCTCGGTGCCGTCGGGCGTGACCGCGAAGCAGCTCGCCTCGGCCCTCATGAACCACGCCGCAGCGAACGGCAACTTCGCTAGCGTGACCATGAACGGGTATCAGAGCCCCAACGTGGCCTACTTCGCGGGTCGGGCGCTCGCCTCGGTCGAACTCGATTCGACGGGGAACGAGTACCTGTACCTGGAGTGCGGGACGCAGGGCGTGACGGCTTACGGTGTCGCGTCGAGCATCCTCTTCAAGACGCCGGTCGCCGACGACGTACTCGTGACGGGTACGCTCCTCCTAATCAAGGCGGGCGACGGGTCGAGCGGCGAAGCGGCCATCAACGGCTTCTTCGTCATCTCGACGGATCCGGCGAACGGCTCCGGCTCCGCGAACACCTCGGTCCTCAACTCCGGCGTCGGCCAGGACGGCTTCGTCGGCCAGACCTACCGCGACGAGGTAACGGGCTTGACCTTCACGGTCCTCCCGCGTGCGGGTGCGATCCCCTACCCGACGGGGCCGAATGCGACGCTTACCTTCCGGGTAAGCAAGACGTTCACCACCGACGGGAACATCCCCACCCTCGCCATCCCCGGCGTCGAGCTTACCGTGACCAACACGGCGGGCGTCGTCTCGGGCGACTCGGCCCTCGTTGAGACTTTCAAGAAGACCGGCGACGAGCCGGACATCGGCGAGGTCTACTACGTCAGCTACCGCTACCAGAAGCAGGACTTCACCCCCCGCCTCTTCTCGCGGCTCTCGGACGTAACGGCGGAGTACGGCCTCGTTAGCCCGGACAACCCGCTCTCCCTCGCGGCCTATTTCGCGTTCCTCAACGGCGCGAGCGTCATCGGCACCTACCAGGTGCTCAAGCAGTCGGGATCCTCGCAGGCCAGCGAGCAGGCGTACCTCGACGCCCTCGTCGCGCTAGAGGGGGCGAGCCTCCCCGGTAATCTCAACCCGACGGTGCTCTGTCTCCTGACCCCAGCGACGCAGAACCTCGCCAAGGCGACGGCGATTCACTGCGACATCCAGTCCTCGATCCGCTACCGCGCCGAGCGCACGGCGATCTTCGGATTCGCCTCGGGCACCCAGCCCCTTGCGGCGGGCGCTATCGCTACGGCGACGGGTTCGACTCGCGTTCGGTTCGTCTACCCGGACATCGCGACGATCACGCTCACCGACTTCCTCAACCAACAGCGCGATTACCTCGTAGACGGTCGGTACCTCGCCGCAGCGGTCACGGCGGCGACGACCTCGATGTCGGTGGATCCGGCGACCCCGTGGACGGGGCGGCTCCTGTCGGGCTTCACCGCCCTCCAGCGCCGCCTCGACGCGGTACAGGCGAACCAGGTCGCGTCTCGCGGCGTGACCGTCATCGAGGACCGGCTTCCGTTCCTCCGAGTCCGTCACGGCCTCACGTCGGACATGACGAACGTCCTGACGAAGACCCCGACGGTGATCCAGATCGCCGACGAGATGCAGCGTCGGTGCCGACTGGTGCTTGACCCGTACATCGGTATCAAGTTCCTCCCCCAGGTCATCGGCCAGATCGAGGGCCAGCTCTCGGAGATGTTCAAGCGGTCAATCGCCGAGCAGCTGATCACCTCGTTCACCGGGATCAACGTCGCGGTCGATCCCGAAGACCCGACGGCAATCCTCGTCGAAGCCTACTACGTCCCGGTTTTCCCGCTGCTCTACATCCAGATCACCCTCCGGGTGTCGGCGCAGTCCCAGGTCTGAGACGAGAGGGGAGGGGCCGTTTCGACGGTTCCTCCCTCCCCGGTTCCGGCTCTATAAGCCCCGATCCGTAGGCGCTACGCTAACCTGAAAAGGTAACATGACTGCTACTACCACAGGTAACAAGGATAAGAGCCCCGCAGGGGGAGCCCAAGGTAGCTCCTACCTGTACGACTACGGCACCAGCCCGAATACTCGGGTCGCCGTCAGCCAGAAGGTCCGGCTCCTAGCTCCGGTCTACGGGGCGGGGACCAAGACCCTCTACCAGATGGGCGTTGTCTCTTCGTTCGCCCCGTCGATCTCCCGTAACGTCGATGCCGTTCGTGGTATCGGCTTCGGGGACATGATTGCGGAGCTGGTCCCGTCGGTGACGGAGCCGGTGACGGGTTCGATGGAGCGTGCCCTCCTCTATCTCGCGAACCTTTGGCAAGCCACGGGCTACTCGGGCGGCGTAGACGGTCCGGTGCGCTCTCTTGCGCACCACCGTTGGCCGTTCGACATCATGCACCAGCTCGTGTTCTCGTCGCTCGCGGACGCGGACCTGGGCCACGCGAACACGGGCGCTTCGGATCCAGCGGGTACGGGCGGCTTCGGAAACGGCGTCAAGGCGGTCCAGTATCCCACCCCGACGCTCCCAACGCCGAACCCTTATGGCTCGACGAGCCCGCTCGGTCACTCAGCCATCATCACGATGTACGAGGCGTGCTGGTTCACCTCGTGGTCGGCGACGTACTCGCAGGACGCGGGCCAGATCATGGAGTCCGGCGACGTAACCGTCTCGGACGTTCACGACTTTGCCTCCGTGTACGGCGAGTTCCTTCCGACGGGTAACGACCCGACCGTTGAGCAGCTCGGCTCAATCCGCTACGGGTCAGATTCGGCGTTCTCGGGCGGGCTGTTTGCGGCAGGGGTACTTACCCCGCCTGCCGTTCCCTGATCGAGCCTCCCGCTAGGGTAGAGTACGGGGAGTCGGGATTCGTCCCGGCTCCCCGTCGCCTTTTCGGAGATTCTATGAAGCTCACCCTACAAGACCTCCAGGCCGCGATGTCCCCTCTTTCCGAAATCGGGAAGGGCGAGTTGACGTTTGAGGTCAACGGCGTAGCGATTTGCCTCCGGGCGCTCGCCCCCGACGAAGAAATCCAGATCCAGCGATACGCCCGCCAAGCCGTCGCCGACGGTGACTACAGCGACCAAGCGAACGCCTTGGAGTATCTGGATCGGTTCCGTATGGGCGCGCTCAGCTACAGCATCGTCCAGGTCGGAGCCCTTGACTTTCGGAAGGTCGATTACGTCGAGACGGGAGAGAAGCTCCCCAACGGAACCGCGATCAAGGTCCGAAAAAACGAGGCAGTGATAAAGCTGATCTCTAACTGGTCGCGGAACATGATCAACGCGACCTTCAAGAAGTTCAGCGAGCTAGCCAACAAGGTCGAGGTCGAGGTCGAGAGCCTCATCGAGTTCGACGAAGTTGACTACGACGCGGAGATTTCCCGCCTAGAAGAGCGTCTCAAGGAAGTCCGCGACGCCAAGAACAAGCACCAGCTCTCCACGAGGGACCCCCGTACCGACCTCCGCAAGCAGGTCGCCGCCTCGGGCAAGACTCTGGCTCCCGCTCAAAGCGGAGACGCTCCCCGCGCTTCCAACGCCCCCCTAGAGGAGAGCGAGGCGCTCGCGGTTCCGCTCGACGTAGACCGGGACGTCGAGGAGAGCTACGAGCCGGAGCCCGACGAGGACGCCTCGGAAGAGTCCTACGGCGACGCGGAAGAGCCGGAAGATTCTTACCCGGATGAGATCGGCGAGCCCGTCGAAGAGTCGTCCGAAGAGTCCGCTCCGGCCCTCGTATCCCCCGCACCCCAGAGCAGTAGGGCGTCGGTGTTCGATAGGGCGAAGGGAATCGTGTCTCCCGCCGCCCCGGCCCCTAAGCCCCCCGCGCCGACCCCGCCTGTCGAGGCGACCCCGCCCTCTCAGAGAGCCGAGAGTGCAAATCCGGTAGCCCTGACCCAGTTTGATGAGGTGACGAATTCGCTTGTCGATACGAACGACCCGGACGAGATGAACCGCGCTATCGAGGCGGAGAACGCCCGCTTGCTCCAGAGGCGGGCGCGGGCGGCGTCGGCTCCCCACCTCGCCGCTCGACAGGCCGACGAGGCGGTGAACCCGTCGTCCGAAAGGGCGGTCCTCGCGGGCAAGAAGGACGGCATGGAGGTTTACAAGATGCCGACCCAGACGATGAGCGACCGGAAGGGTCCTCCCTCCGCTCCCGTATCCGCTGCTTCCAAGGTTCCGAAGCCCACGTCGAACCCGAAGTTCCGCCCCGTTCGATGAGGGGGGTCGATGCTCCCCGCGACGACCAAGGAACAACGGGGGCCGATGTACCGGGATCTGGAGAGGTTTATCTCTCCGGGGTTCATCACGACCACGGTTCGGATCGGGGACATACCGATAGGCATCCGCTCTCTCGGACCTAACGACCTAGACCTTCTGAAATCGGTCGCCCGAGAGTCCCGAGATGACTGGACCGCGTGGCTGGTTGCGGCTTCGATCTGGATGCTCGACGGGCACTATCTCCTGGGCGACTATCCGGCTCCGATGAAGAGCGTGTTCGATTGGGTGAACCGATCGAACCGGATTACGATTCGGGCGCTGTTCAGCGTCGTGGCGTCGTTTTTCTTGCGTTACCAGAAGGTGAACCCCCTCCTGGAGTCCTACTTGTACGAGGACATCTCACGGAGGAAGTGGGCCTCGGCGAAGACTCTGAACGCCTACTTGATGGAGGGCGGGTTTCCGGGATCAAGTCGAATCGGGATGAACCCGTACCAGGAAATCTGGGTCGATTGGAACCAGCGCGAGGACTCCCGTCAGAGCGACGAGTATTCCTGGGACCTCACGAAGGTACTCGTCTCGGTTCACTCCAACAAGTACGCCAAGAAGCTCGACTCCCGAGACAAGACCCGCCTAGAGAGTGAAAAGGGGCGTCGTTCTTCGGTCCAGGACCGCGCCTACTACGTCTGGAGCGGGGCGCTCGACGAGAAGGGGAACCGTCTCGACGAAGACAACTCCCGCAAGGTCTTCCAGCCCCGCACGAGCGAGGAGCTAGCGGAGGAGATGCGCCGCTGGGTCGCCGGGGAAAAGGACTTCCACGACCAAGTAGTAGACGACTACATGGAGCGCGTCCGTTCAGAGTACGAGCGACGCGACACCGAGAAGGAGCAGGCTCTCCGAGAAGCCGCCGAGCGTCGCGCTCGACAGGAGCAGGAGACCGGCTTCGCTCCGCCGTCGCTAATCGCGTTGACTCCCGATCAGGTAGCGAACCTCGTCAGCCAACGGGGGCGACCGTCCGGCGCGAAGTTCATCCAGGAGGCCGACCCTGTCTCGCGCCTCTACAACCGCTACGTTCGGGACCTACCGGACCCCGGCAAGCTCCAGGTCGTCGGGGGTCGAGTCGTACCTTATACGAATCCTACGGAGGGGGGAGACCCTCCCCCCTCGCTGGACGACCTGATCGCCAACCGGAAGCCGAGCTTCGATGGCTAAACCCTACACCCTAAACGCCGCCCTCGTTCTCGACACGAAGGGGGCGCTTAGTCAGGCAGAGAAGTTCGGCACTCGGTTCGGCGAGATTGTCGCGAAGGCCCAGTCCGTCCGGTCGAACCCCAAGCTCTACGCGGCTCTCGACAAGAACGCCAAGGATTTCGAGAAGAAGCAGAAGGCCGCGATCCAGCGTCTTGAAAACTTTGAACTCATCATGGAGGTCCGCAAGGCCAAGCGTGAGGTTCAAGAGAGAACGAAGCTGGAAACCCAGATAGCGAGACTTCGCCAAGAACTCAACAACGACAACCTAGATTGGGAAGCCCGCAAGCAGAAGGAAGCCGAAGCAGAGGTCGCCAAGGTTCGGCTCCGTCATTTCAAGAAGTCGGAAGCCGACCTGAAGAAGGGCATCCGGGAAATCCAGCAGGAGCTACAACAAGCAGCCCAAGCCATTGAGAAGGACGCCAAGAACGTCGATAGGATTACGTCCAATATTGAAACTCGGATGGAGCGGTCCCGAGAGCTAGCCGACGGTATCCGAGACTCTCTGAAAATCGGCTCAGAAGAGTTCATCTCTAACATCGAGGGCGGACTCGATAGTATCGCTTCGTCCTTGAAGGGCGACCTTGACATTGGTTCGATGGTACAGGGGGCTGCGGGGAAAATCTCCAGCGGCCTCGGCAAAGCCGGTGACCTGATCTCGGGAGAGATTCTCGCATCGGGAGGGGCTGCTGCAGGAGCGATCTCTGCGGCGGCGTTGGGTCTTACGGCGGGTATCGGCATCCTGGTCGCCGGGTTCGCGGCGTTCATCGCCTTGATGATAGACGTAGACAAGGAAGTCAAAGAGCTAAACAAGACGACCATCGCCACGTTCGGCACGAGAAGCGCGATGGGGTTCGGGCTCAACGAGTACCGACACGCGATTCAAGACTTGAACAACACGCTCGGTATGAGTGCTGACGAAGCGAACCAGATGTTCGATTCTCTCGACCAGGGCGGCTACTCGCTATCGAAGCTCGCTCGGGGCGCTACCGACTCGGCCACGAAGACGCGGAACCTCGTCGATACGATGCAGAAGGTTTCCGCGACCGCGACGGCGCTCGGTATCGGCATCAGTGAGCTTTCCACGCAAGCAACGGATTTCTCTCAGACGTTCGCGACCTCCCTAGAGGACGTAGTCGGTCAGTTTAGCCGCATCGGCAAGATGGCCTCCGAGGCGGGGTTCTCGACTCGTCGGTTCTACTCGCTCGTCGTTCAAGCTAGCGCCGGTCAGTCTGCTCTCAATACGAGGATGGACGAAACGGCGGAGCTTCTGATGAGGATGTCGAAGATCCTCGGTGACAAGCAAGCCGCTGAGTTCATGGGCAACATCGGCAACGCTTTCAAGAGCGCCGCGACCGGCGACCTCATGAAGACGGCGATGATCACCGGCATCGGCAATATGCGCGAGATTGCCGAAGAAGAACTCCGGTCCCAGTCGCGCGTGTTCCTCGCCGAAGCGAAGCGCGAGGGCGGAGGAGGCGAGGAAACTCTGACCCGAGCCGCCGGAGCCGCCGGAGTCACTGTCAACCTCGCCAACGAGGAATCTCTCGTGTCGTCGCTCCAGGCGATGACCGAGGACGAGCGAAACCGATTCATCTCGGCGGTACAGACCCAGGACTCCAATCTCGGTCGCCGACTCGACGAGCTAACTCGCGTCAGCGAGACCGCCGCCGGAGGTATCACCGATCTCCCGACGGCGATGCGCTCGTTCTCGACCGGAGGCGTCATCAAGACCTACGCCAAGATGGCCGAGAGCATGGGCCTAGAGCTAGGTTCTATGAACGCGATCCAGCGCATGTACTTCGCCAACGCGAGCGGTCTCAGCGAGGATCAGATTTCTGAGATGGAGCGCATGAACCGCTCCTCGGAGGGTGCCTGGGGGGTCCTCCAGAACCAGCTCACAAATCAGACTCTGACCAACGAACAGCTCATGGATCAGTACGGGGTCCAGATCGAAGAAGGCAAAATCGTAGACCGGAACCACTCCGAGATCGCGAGCGCCCTCGACTGGCTCACCCACGCCACGGAAACCGGCGTCCTCGGCGAAGAGGAGGCTATGTCCGAAGACATGGCCCTCGCGTATCGAGCCTTCGATGAGACGGTCGCTATCGGGGACATTCTCAGCAACGAGGTCACCAACTACCTGCGAGGCATCTACGAGGACGTGGGCCTTCCGTTGGTGGAGATGATCTCAGATCTCCTTGGAATTGACGATCAGAAAGAAGCTCGGAATCTTCAGAAGGCTCTCTCTGAGGAGATCCGAGACGCGAATCGGGATCTCATCAGCACGAACCGGGAAATCTCCGAGATCGAACACAAAAAGTCCGAAGAGCGAACCGACGAAGAAAAAGCCACCCTAGAGGAAGCTCTCGGAAGAAGGTCCGCCCTAGAGGACACTATCAGAGAGCTTGGAGCGATGCGAGACAGAGCCGGTAGCGGCGATGTCGGAAATATGATTCAAGACGTACAGGAGTACGGGGTTCTTACTGACGAGGAGCGGGCAAGTAAAACTCGCGCAGAAGCGGGCGCAGCGGCGGTGGGTCTTCTCACCGCTGGAACCTGGGTCCCCGAAGTTGATCGGAGAGCCGTGTCCGGGAATGTTTATGCAAGTAGGGAAGCGGCGCTGGAGGCCGCAGGCGGAGATGAGAACCTAGTTGAAGCTAGGGCCTCATCTAGGGAAAACGCGAGCGGGGCGGCGTCCCGACTTCGCCGAGAAGCGGAGTCTCGTTCTAGGGGGAGGACTACTTCCGCCGCTGCAGAGGCAGCGAGAGTGTCGGCGAACGCGGGCTCTTCGTCCTTGATGTCTACCGCCCCGGCGACGGCCCCGAATATGTCCGTAGCGCCAGCTACGGCCCCGAATATGTCGGTTGCTCCGGCGACGGCCCCCGCCGCTGCGCCTGCGCGTCCGGCGGCAGCGCCTGCCGCCGCTCCTGCGATGACTCCGGGTACGGCGGCTCCGACGACTTCGCCGACCGCCGCTGCGGCAGCGACTCGGGAAGGGGCGGCGCGTCACGACGAGACTATCGAATCGCTTACCAGCCTGTCGAACTCTAACGCGACTGTCACTCGCGAAGAAGGTGAAGCAAGCCGAGGCACCCTGGAGACAGAATCCGAGGACACCCGCAAGCACCTCACCAAGATCCTCACGAAGGAACACAAGCTCGGTAACGCCCTCGCCGCAAGTAATCTGCCCCAGGCCATCGTAGACGCCCAGGTCAAGCAGAAGATGGAGTCGCTCCTGTATGCTTCGGGAGTCGCTCCGGCGGAGATTCCGGGACTTGTAGACAAGTACATGGAAGAGGGGATTCTAGGGGGCGGGGCTCCTGCGGCCATCAAATCTGCCGCCGACGTAGATCCTGGGATCGCCGCTATGCTCAATGAGCTAGGCGGTCGAGCGAGCGACATAACAGCGGGTCGCCGTATGCGAGGCCGCGTTGTTCCCGAAGCGGGAGAAGGTGTGAGCGCCCGTGGTGACGCAGAGCGCCCGCTTGAAGACTTCATCTACCGGGGCGACGGCGTCCGGGGGACGATCCATCCCATCGACGAGCGGGATACGTTCGTGGGTATGAAGCCGGGAGGCGCTATTGATCGCGCCATCGGCGGCGGGGGTGGCGGCGGAGGGGTGATCATCAATATCCACGGCGGAGACGAGCGACGGGTCTTTGAGGTGGTGAAGCGGGTACTCTCGACTTCCGGTATCGGTCCGACGCGAGTCGGAGCTAGGGCCTGATGACGCAGCAGTACCGAATCCGGTCGGCTTTCAACTCTGCCTCGGATGCCTCTAACGGGCTCGGGAAGCGTCCGGTCGTGTTCGATATTCTAGGCCCGGACCGACAGACTTCACTCCTCCCGGAAAACCTCAAGCTCGTCCTCCACGTCAACCCTTCGACGCTCCAGTTTAGCTACCAGCGGGTCATCGAGCGCACCCAGACCCAGGGCGGCTTTGTCGAGTTCCACTGGGGTACGGCCCCCGGCGAGATTTCGATTCAGGCGGCGACGGGCGGGTTCATGAGGCTCTACGTGGGCCTCTCTAATACGACGGGTCCAACGGCCTCCAACGACCAGATTCGCCCGACGAATATGCAGGCCCGTTCCGTCGGCGGTACCCGCCGCGACACCATCGCCTACGACAAGTACCTAGACCTGCTCGCGCTCTACAAGAACAACGGGTCGATCTACGACGCGAACGGCAACATCGCCTTCCAGGGACAAGTCGTTATGTCCTTCGACGGGTCGGCGTGGTACGGGTGGTTCACGTCCTTCTCGGTCGAGGAAGCCGTCGAGAAGCCGTACCAGTTTAGCTTGACGGCGTCGTTCATTATTGACCGCGAGAAGCACACGCTCCGCTCGTTGATGATTCCGCCGAACGGTTCCTCTTCTCCGGGTACGCCCCCGGCGGACTCGGGAACGGGAGGGGCGACCTGATGCCGAATCCGACTCAGCCCGCCCGCTACTTCCAGGGACTCCCGACCGCCAAGAACTTTTCTCGCGATTACGAGACCCAACAGAACGTCCCGATTGACGGGTCCAGCCCGTTCCCTCGGGCGCTCTCGCCGTTCGTGATCCGGCCCCTGTTGCCGACGATTCTCGGCGAGTCGAATGACCGGCTTACCACGACGGTTCGCCCTCGGGCTCTCTCAGCCCGAGCGGGCGATGAGGTTATCGAGTCGCTGGCGGACGGGACGAACTACTCGGACGCTCTGCGAAATTCCCGGCGTGCGGATCCGAGCCGAACTACCTACGCGCAGCTCGTGAATCTCGGTCAGGCGATTCCCGGACTAACCGAGTCGAACGTCGTTGACCTGGATCGAGAGATTACGAACTTCGCCGTCAACGAAGCGGCGGCGGGCAACCTCCCCAACCGGAGGGGTGAGGGTTCGACTCCGAACCGGGTCGTCCCAGCGATCACAAACGACATCACGGGACTGAGCGTTCTCAACCAGCTCCGCAAGATCCTCGACGTACCCCCGCTCATCCTCCTCATCAATCCGACGACCTTCTCGGTCAGCTACAACAAGATCGCCCAGTTCTCCGAGCGTTCCCGCTACGGCTACATCTACCAGGCCTGGGGCGAGGAGCTAACCAAGGTTAGCTTCTCCTGTACGATAGGCGCGTTCACGTCAGGTAAGGCGAGTTCCTCCCAGACGAACGTCCCTTCCGGGGTCCAGTTCGCCTCCAAGAACGACTCGGCGGCGTTCCAGCAGCTCATGGCGATGATGTCGTTCTTCCAGAGCGGCGCGTATATCACCGACACGGTTCAGAACTCGCTCGCGAACCAGATGATCGGCAACCTTGCCATCGAGTACGACCAGAACGTCTACGTCGGACACATAGACTCATTCAGCTACTCGTTTGAGGAGGAGAAGCAGAACGGCGGTCTACAGTTCGACATTGATTTCACGGCTATCAAGGTCTACGACCAGGCCCAGCCCGTATCCGTCGTCTCCCGTCTCCAGAATCCGAACACGGGGCTCTTCAGCCCCCGGACTTCCCAGGCTCCTCCGAACCGACTTTCGCGCACGTTTCTCTCAGGAACCGAAGGTAGCGTTTTCACGGAGGCTACGGTCGCGACTCCGGAACCGTCAATCGCGAACCCTTGGAGGAGTCAGCCTCAGCCTACCCAGGACACCGTAAACAGCGCCGTGGTTCAGATCCTTTCCCCATCAGGAGGTCTAGCTCCGGCGATTCCCGGTACGGACTTCACCTACGACGTAAGCTCGTCTCGCTTCACCGAGAGTCAGATTCTCGCCGCAGCTTCTGAGATCCAGTCTACGCCGGGGCTCCGGGCGACCCCGGAGCAGGCGATTCAGACGGTTCAGGTAGAGATCGCTTCGATTATCACCCGGCGTACTTGAGGTAGATCATGGGATTGCTAAACCGCCCCTACATCGGCACTTACGTCCCCAATAAGCGCAAGGTCGTTCAGTACACGCCCGATGCCCTCGTGTACCTCAACGGCGATACCGCGATGGCCGGTTGTCGAACGTGCCGGAGCCGTATCGACATCCAGCAGTTCGTGACTTCCGTCAGCGTCGATGCCGGGGTGGAGCCGGGAGCGTCGTCCTCGAGCATCTCCCTGTCGATTCCCCGACACTATGGGGACTCTCTGCTCCGCGACGGGAACACGATTCTTCGGAACGGGTTAGAAGTCCATATCTACATCCGGGGCTACTTCCCCATGACGGGGCTCGCTGACGAGGGCGAGACCGTAGCGGGGATCGACCTCCGCGACTTGCCCCAGTACCCGTACTACCCCGTGTTCCACGGCGTCGTTACGAGCGTCAGCCACGAGTATTCCAGCGGCTACTACACGGCGAGTTTGTCCTGCTCCGGGATGCTGCATTTCTGGCAGTACATGATGATCGCGTCGAATGGCGCGGCCTTCGGCGCTCGTCCCGACAACTCGGCGGTCCGCCCGAACCTCCGGGGTCATATCTACACGGGCATGAGCCCGTTCTCCATCATCTACAGCCTCTACCGGGACACCGCAGGCGCGGCGGCGGGCGTTGGTTTCGCGCTTCAGAGTCGGACCAACTACCGAGCCAACTCATCGGCCACGGGAGACTCCCTGTACTCGATGACGCTTCGGTACTGGGAGACTCGGTTCATGAACGGGAGCATGTACCGGCTCCGGATGCACGGAGCGTCGGGAACCCTGTTCTCTGCGAGTCAGCAGGCTTACCTCGCCCGACTCAACGCGGCCCAGCTCCGATTCATCGGCTCGGTTTCGGGCCCAAGAAGTAGCCGAGGAGCCCGATCCGTCGCCGAAGTAGGTCAGGCGTTGGGTATCCTCGACCTAGAAGAGGGCCGAAGAGTCCGAATCGCTCGCGGCGCGGACTTGCTTTACTTGTCGTCGTCGGGGGGTCGTCGAGACTACGGCGTCAACGTCGCCCAGATGCAGGCGTTCGTCAACGACATCTCCCAATACGGCCAGGTCAACTTCTTTGAGACGACCTACGAGTCGAAGCTCGACATCGCTACGCAGGTATCTAACATCTGCGGCTACGAGTTCTATCAGGACATGGACGGGGATCTGGTATTCAAGCCGCCCCTCTACAACCTCGATACCTCCTCGTCGCGGGTCTACCGGATCGAGCCCGAGGACGTGATCTCGATTTCGTTCACCGAGAACGAACCCGAGGCCACCTACATGATCTGCAAGGGAGGCCCCTTCCAGAACATGCGCGGCGCAGTAGACGAGGCTGAGTGGGGCGTGCGGTCTACCTACATCGACTACCGGCTCGTGGCTCAGTTTGGGTGGCGAGAGGGTACTTTCGAGTCGAACTACTACAACAACGCCCGCTCTGCGTACTGGGCGGCGGTAGCGAACCTGGACCGCGTCAACAAGGGCGTGAACTCGTGTTCGATCACGATTCCGATTCGCCCCGAGATCCGTCAGGGGTTCCCCGTCTACATCAGCAGTATTGATTGCTTCTACTACGTCGAGTCGGTCAGTCACTCGGTTTCTTTCGGGTCGAGCGCCACGACGACGCTGAACCTGGTTGCTAGGCGAAGGAAGTTTCTCCCTCCGGGCAATCCCTCCGAGAACATCGACGGGGTGAGGCTCGACAACACGATCAGCCCCCCTCGCGCCCTCCAGTACCTGGACAACGCCGGAATGCCCCGGTTGCTCGGGTTCCCGAACGTCGTCATGGCGCTCGACCCGACCCGGATCAACCCTCTTTTCTTCGTGGTCGGCTTCCTAGCGGAAGAATCCTCCCTCCTGGAAGCGGGTCGCAGTCGAATCTCGGCAGAGAGGCGGGACTTGTTCCTGTCGAACTTCGTGATTATGCTCTGGGGGGCGAGCCTGCTTTCCGTAGGGACTCGGAGCGAGAACGACGGGATTTCAGAGTCCCCCCGGCGACCCGATAGCGAGGAACGAGAGGATGTTGTTTTGAGAGGTCCCTGGTTCATCCCTTCCTCCGGAGACGCGGGTCGGGAGATCACCTACGACAACCTAAGAAACGCGCTTACGAATCTCATTCAGATTCGCGGTCGCGCCCGTACAAGGCTGAACCGCATTGACGCGGCTATCTCTGAGGCTCAAGAGAGGTTGTTCGTCCTACAAGCCCGGACCGGATCGTCAGATACGGACATCGCGGCGCAAGTAACGCTCATCGACCGGCTCTCCCAGGAGAGGCTTCTCCTCTCTCAGTTCCTCAACTCGGAAACGCTTACGGCTTCAGAACGGTTGGGTAGCGGTTACACCGAGTTCCAGAGCTACGAGCAGTTTTTCCAACGCCTAGAAGAGGTACAGACAAACACGCTAGGCAGGAGAAATCCGCTGCGAACCGGCGACTCGGGGTTGCTGCGAGGCGTCACGAATGCCGAAAGAGACGACGCTCTTCTCGTTGATTTCTTGATCGTCCAGCTCCGAGATAGGAACCCTTTGGGGGTGAACCGCGATATGTTCCTCGACGAGACGGGGACGATCAACAACACGGCGGGAATCCTGGAGCTTCTTTCGGACCGGAAAGCCGCCGGAGGCGTCAACACTCCCGGCTACTACCGCTACTACTCGGCTTCGCATTACCAACCGAACGAGCAGGGCTATGTAGACCTGGAGTCTGCCGCCGCCGAAGAGGCAAGCGATCTGTTGCGAACCCGAGATCGGACCCGAGACGCAGATTCGGCTTCGTCTACCCGAGGGGCGGCTCCCGTCTCACCCCTCCAGGCTGAGCTCAATAGCTATCGACAACTACTTTCCGACGTAGAATCAGGATCTTTCGCTTTCCCTCCAGAACTCGTAGTTGACGCTCGGCGACGTATCGCCGAACTGGAGGCTCATATTGCGAGTTCGACGGGTCCTGAAACCCGCGAGGTAGAGCGGGCCACGCTCCGGACCGCTGAAGACGCGGCGCGCACGACGGTCGATATTCGCGTCGTGACCGTCACCCCCTTCTCGGACGAGGAGGCCGAAGGCGCGGGTATCCCGAGCGAACGTCGCAACGATTTCGTTTCTCTCGTGGACCGGGACCCCGTAAAGGGTCTGAACGTCCGGACGTTCATCAACCCGGAACCTACGCCTACCCCATCGAGTCAGATTTTCGCCTTGTGTTTTGAGAGTCGAAACGCGAGGCGGTTTGAACGATACGTTCGTTTCTTGATCTCCAACGTAGCCCGCGCTCCGAACTGGCTTCGCAATTGTATCGGAGACAGCGCAACCGACTCCCGACCCGGCAGTTCTATTGCTGCTAGCCTAGCGAACGCTATGTACGCTAGGCTGTCCCCGGCAGATAAGACGAACTTGGGTATCACGGGCGGGGACCTAGTTACACGGGCTTGCGCCGGGATTACGGGCATCGTTGGTCCGGACCGAACCCCTCTTTCTGGAGGGGATTACGCCGGAGGGAATCCGACGAACAGAGCGACTCGTGGAGGAGACATCACCTCAGCGGCGTTCTCGACGCTTTCAGGAGTCACCGCCGCGACTTTAGAGGCGGCTCAACGCGAGACTCTACTGAATAAGGCGAACGCCCTCTCGCGACAACTCGGCTACGCTTACCGAACCCAGCTCAATCGAGCCATCCAAATCCTGGGCGGAGAAGGTACAGAAGTCGAGCGTAAACGGCAGGCAGGCGCGGCGGTGGCGGGCTACTTCGGTCAGGCTCGACGGCTTTTCGCCGGTGGCAGGGCAGACTTCGGCGGGATTATCGAAGTCCAACGCGGAAGCGGCGTAGAGCGATCTTCGGCCATCGAGCAATACTCTCCCGTCTATCCGGTGAGCGATGCGAGAGGGTACGACCACTACGGCACCTACCAGTACGGGCGAGGTCTTTCTATCGAGGAGGGAGGCAACTACCAGAGACTCATGTCTCTGGACCCGTTCCAGTACGTCGATCCCGCTCTCGCCGATCAGTACGTCACCGCTCTTCAGAGCGCGCGGGGCAACAGCGAATCCCGAGAACTCTTGGAGGTTCTTTCCCAGGTTGCCGCCCAACTCCAGAACGCTCGCGGGTCTTCGCCGGTAGCCGACGCTTTCCTTCTTCAGTTCCGCAATGACGGTATTGATGCGGGCGAAACCGGAGACGAGACTGCGATGATCGCGGTCGGTCTCCGTAACTATGTCATGTCTAACCGGGACTCGGTTACGAAGCTCCCGGTCGCGAACGCGGCGTTCTTGCTCGCGGATCTCCAACCCTTCGACCGCCTGGAGGCGTGCGATTGTAGGGGTGCAGAGGCAGACCTGTCTCTCGCGGCCTACGTCGCGGGGGTGGAGACTAATACGTTCGTCTCTATCGGCGACGAAGCGGGATCGCCTACCTCGGATAACGTCGCCCAGAACTGGGTCAAGCAACAGATGCTTCTCGCCGCCGACTCCTGGGTCCTGTCCCAAGCGGCGCTCCGGGGCATGACTCAGGACCGGGGGCGAGGGTCGCTGTTCGATTCGGTGAGGGGGATTCTCGGCCTCGGCGGAAATCTGGTAAACTCAGCGACCGGGGTAGACGAAGCTCTATCGAACGCTATCGACCCCCGCGTCAATCAGCTCAACCGCATCGCCGAGACGACGGTGGGTTCTTTCAATCGGCTCGGCGACCTCTAACGAAAACGGCGACCTGAGTCGAAACTCAGGTCGCCGTTTCGCGTCTTACGAGGCGTCTCTGTTCAACGCTGTCGTTCGACGGTGTAGCCGAGCCGGTCTAGCTCCTTCAAGAGCTTCCCGCCTAGCTCAATCGGGTCAACGACCTTGTCTTTGTCCGCTTGTTGAAGCCGAACGTGGGCGGCTTGCGCGGGCATTTCGCGGGGTACTTTCACCTCATCCGCGAGGGCGCGAGCGACCGCGAGAGCTAGGTCTTGCTTGAAAAGCGGGTCGTGGATCATAGCCGGACCTTACCGTGCTGAAAGCAAGGCAGGGCGGGCGTAGAAGTTGTTGGAGGTCTCGCCCCCATTGCACGTCACCTGAATCAGCCCGATGCGCGTCGCCCGCTCGTGGTCCATGTCTCCGCCCCAATCGTGGATGGGGGTGGGACACACGCCCCATACGGTGAGGTTGTCGAGCGCGTAGCGACCTACGACCTCACGGGCGCGCTCTAGCACCGCGAGCCACGAGCCCCGGTACTGCGACCAAGGAAGGCCGGGATGGACCGAGACGCTCCCGTCGCGACGGGTGACGTACCGCTGCATCGGCCAACTAGCGGGCTGGTCCCCCCGCTCGTTCATCTCCCGGATCCACCGGATGCGAGGACGGACGTTTTCGCCGCCCCGTCCAGCAGCTTTTGAGTAGCTACGGGCGAACGCTGTGTAGCTGATGCTGTGCCTCGCCGCTCCTCGGAGGAGGACCTCGTGGATGGCGTACCCATCCTTTGTGTTGAAGCAGTCCCAGCCCGCCTCCGACACGCAGATACGCGCCAGAAGTAGAGCGGGATCGGGCCGTCGGTCCTGACCCTGAGCAACATTGGTGGGAAGGGCGACCGCCGCCCCGAGTAGTAGAAAGGCGATGAGATTTTTGGTCATTGAGAGTTCTCCGTTGAGGGATTTGTTGGGAGCGGGTTCACCGCTCAGAGTCATCGCCGACGGGCTCTTCGTCTTCTTCCGCGTCGGAGACGAGCGACGGACGGGCATAGAAGTCGTTGGCGGTGTCACCGCACTCGACCTCGATGAGCCGAAGGCGCTCAGCGCGGTGCCGGTCCATCGACCCGCCCCAATCGTGGACGGGATCCTCACACACGCCCCACTCAGAAATGTTCTCTAGGGACAGTCCCCGAACGACCTCTTGGGCGCGGGCGAACACCGCCATCCAATCAGCGCGGTAGTGACTCCACGGCACCGCCGGACGAACGTCCACGCTCCCACCACGATGCGTGTAGGTGTGGCGGGGCCAACTCGGCGGGGCGCTACCGTCCGGGCTGAGTTCTCGGATCCACCGTCCTCGCGCACCCACCGGGGCTCTGTCCCCGACGACGCGACCCGAGTAGGCACGGGCAAACGAGACGTAGCTCATGCCGTGGCGCTCTGCTCCCCGGAGGATTACCTCGTGGATCGCCAAGCCGTCTCCGGTGTTGAAACAGTTGAAGTTCGCTTCCGATACGCAGATGCGGGCGAGGGCGAGGGCGGGGCTGATGGACGCGCCCCGGTCTTGGCCTTGTACCCCACTCCCTACTAGGACAAACAGCGTCCCGATGATGAGAGAGGCCGTGAGGTTTCGCTTGCTCATACAGTTCTCCAGTAGTGGGTTGAGTAAGATAAGGTAAGTCGGAGGGCCGTTTCGAGACGGCGTTCCGGGGCGTCTATCGGGGCGTTATCGTCTTATAGAGGTAAATACCGTCTTTACATTTGTAGGCGAGGTGTGAGCCACTCGGCGCAATCTGAGTGGACCCACCCGAGGTTTCCGCCTGCCCAAACGACCGACCTGGGTCTCTCGGCTTGGCACTCGACGAGGTTGTTCGCTCCGCAAAACGGGCACGCGAACTTCTCGTGGGGCACGAGGTTGTTCGCCTGAAGGTACGCCTCAGAAGCGGCGATGAGGGGGTGGGGGTTGAGGTGTCGAGGGTTCCCCGCTGGTACGTCGCATAGCGGCATCCGGGGCCACTTGTACTTTATGGCGGTCATGGGATCGTAGTTGGAGAAGGCCATGCCGATGCGAGGATCCCGCTCTAGGACACGGGGCACCCGCAACGTGTCGATCATCTTCGACACGTCATCCCCGATGACGGATATGGCCGTCGCCTCGCTCAAGGTCATGAGGCTATGGAGAGAGATGATCCGCTTCACGCGGATCGGTGATCGCTCCCCTCTCAAGGTAAGAACTATCTCAATGGAGAGATTCGCCTTGAGCCCCAGGTAGTCTTCTGACACCAAGAAATCGACCGCAGGGAAGCCCCGCTCCCAAGCTGACTTCGGCACGTCCCCGAACAGGGCTTCTGTCAGAAGCTCCTCGTGCGAGTTCAGGAACGCAGCGGGTTCAAAGCTCACTCGCCGCCCTCTACTTCGGCGAGGAACCCGTCGAGCCAAGATAGATCGAGCGACCACCCACGGGACGACCGCTCGTGCCACACGGCGAACGCCTCCGAGACGTGGGCCTCGACTTGATCGGGACCCCACCCGTTGACCTTGCCGAGGTGCCGGGAAGCCTTCTCGCCGTTCCCTACCGAGATAGCGCGACCCATGTGCCGGACCTCGTGGCACGGGGGGCATAGCGCCTCCAGCCCAACGAGCGCCTGAACCCCCGCCTCGTCATCGTAGGTCCAACGCTCGTGGCACTCGACGGGCCACTTGCGGCCCTTGCCACCGCAGATTTCGCAAACGTGACCGGCGCGCTCGTAGACGACGCGGCGTACTTCGTCCCACTCTTTCTTGGAAAGCTCCGACCGGAGGTTCCATCCCCAGTTGGGCGCGGGCACTAGCTCCAGGAGTAGGCGCGGGGGGTTCTCACTCATCGCTCTCCCTTTACGCTATCGCGATCCGAAACGGTATCGCCCCTATCCCCCCGCGAGGTAGGCGCACCTCTACGCTACGCGAGCCAGGGTACATGACCGACATCGACCAACTCAAGAAGGCGTTTCAGCAAGCGATCACCACCTCCGCGTCGGTCGCGGCATCGAACGAGCCGCTCTCCCGCCGGGACGCCGTGCAATCGGGCCAAGTCTTCAGCGCCCCGGTCGTGCAGGGCGGGCTCGGATCGTGGGTCGCCTCTTCCGGGTATCCGTTCTCATCAGTGACGCCGGACGGGGTTCAACTTGGGGCGACCGCCCCGTCGCGCAACTCGTTTGAGACGACCCCCGGCCTACCGGGAGTCCCCGACGTTGATTTCGTCCCGTACAACTGGAACACCAACCGCTTCGGCGGCAAGGGCGGGGCGCTCCTCGGGCACCCGATCTCGTGGGAGGTCGTCGGCCCGACGCTCAAGTCGCCCTACTGCGATTGGCAATGGAACATCAACACGGCGGGTGCGAACGACGTGCTCACGCTCGTTGCGGGGCCGAACCCGCTCGGCGGGGCTCCGGCGTCAGTTCAAGCCGCTTACAACCTCAGCGCCAACTTCGACTTGGAAGGTGGTCTTTACGTTCTCTTTACGTTCACGGGCGAGAACTTTACGGGCGCTTTGACGGCGCTCCGGAGCCCGATTACGTCGTCGGACTACCGAGATTCCTACGAGTTGTTCCGCGTAGACGGCTACAATGCTTTCGACATCACTCTTCGGAGTGAGAAGCGGATCTCGGACTACTTTGGCGTCCCGGCGAGCCCCTCATGCAGGGCGATCACCCTCATCCGGCCCAAGGTCACCCGCCTCGCGGCGCTCCCGGCTCCCGTCAACGGTCAACAACAGGCGAACCGCATCTTCGTGTTCTTGCCCCCGGAGGTATCAGCGACCTCCGAGTACAACCCCCCGTACAACGCGGGTGCGGGTTCTTGGCTCGGCGGCGGATTCGACGTAGCGGGGGCGCTCCCAGCGGGTCAAGCCTCTGATTACGGCGGGGCGAACCCGCTTCCGGTCCCCCGTCCTGTCGCGGAGGTCGGTGGGACGATTGACCCGGCGGCGGTCGGAGACCCGGCCAAGTGGGTCGTGAACGTCTCTTCGGCCCCTACCCCGTTGCCTCCGATTGTGCGGGTGTACGGGGTGACGAGGGCGTCTACCAGCGCGCTGGCGAACGGGTCGAACGCTAACTGCCTCGGATACTTCTACATCACCAAGACAGCAGGCGCGGGTCCCGTAAGTCTCACGTTGCGTCGCGTCCCGGAAGTAGACCCCGACACGGGATCGGTGTTCTGGGGCAACGGCCCCTACGATTCGGGTCCCGGCTCGGTGGACGTGCGGGTTCAGTTCTTTGAGGACATCTCTTCGGTGTTCTTTGGCGCGGCTCTCAACTACCAAAAGCTCGCAGCGGCTCGGCTCACGAACCTCATCGACCCCCGCACGGCGGGTCCGTCTATCGCGTACCGGGATACCTCGGGAGGCAACGCGGTCCCGGCGTCGAAGCCGGATCGGGCGATCTTCAACACCAAGCCGGGAGAGAACCCCGGCAACCTCCTCGACCTCGGGTTCCGGGCGGTCTACTTCCCGGCCAAGGTAGACCCCGTACTAGGGCCGGACGCCGTCCCTGACTTCGACCAGCCTCTCGATTCAGAGGACGTACAGCTTACGGCGAACCCCACGTCCCGTCAGTACATCGAGACGGACTACTCGGCGGGCGTTGCGTACCTGTCAGAGACGCCGGACGCGGGAGCCTCGTATTGTCAGGTCGCTCCGACTACCGCCCCGTTTACCGCTCCCAACAACCCCCGCCGAGAGATCGTTCTCTTCGCGGCGTGCGTTCCCTACTCGATGGAGGAAGGTCAAACCGGCGACGGCATCCGCGTCACGGCGTCGAGCCTCAAGTCCATCGAGGTGGGCTTCGGCGAAGATGACCTTGCTGACGTGTACGGGCGTCGGATCATCACCGATTGCTTGACGGCACCCGGAGCGTTCACCCCTCCGGGGTCGCTCCTCACGGACCTAGCGAGCCTCACGGACATTCCACCCTCGGGGTTCTTCTTCCTCGTGGATGCGACCGGCGGGGCGCTAACGACCCCCCGCGTCGGACCCTACTACTACCAATCCACGTCACTCGCGGGCACCGTCCAACTAGACGGGATTTCGGGTCCGGCTCCGGCTTACACGATTACCGGCGACACGAAGATTGTCCTCCAACGGTCGCTCCGGTCGTTCGCTCCGACCTCGGCCTCGGCAGACACGGTCCGGGGCTCGTCGAAGCGAATCTCGGCGCTCTCGTTCAAAGGCGCGGACGTGACCTTCGGGGCAGACGGGTCAGTATCCATCGAGCCCCGCACGACGCTTCAGAAAGCCTACGAAGCTGGACGCACTATCGACGTAACGGCGGCGGTGGGGTCGGTTCGCATCCGTAACAACACGGATCCCACCGGCACTCTGCAAATTCAAAGGAGTCCGACTGTTCCCTCGACCACGGGTTCCGGGCTCGACATCGGGATGAATGCGAACACCTCCGGGGACGCTCTCGCTATCCAAACTTCCGGCGAGGGGGCGGGAATCGCCGTATCTCATCTCGGTACGCTCGTCGGAGCCGACGGTATTTCCATCGACCAAGGCGCGGCGACCTCGGCTTACGGGCTTCGCGTCACTATGACGGACGTAGCTTCAGCGGGATACGGCGTTTCGATTTTGCACAACGGCACTTTCGGGGCGCTAGATATTGTCCACTCTGGAACGGTGGGTACCGCGAACGGTGCCCAAATTTCTCTTACGGGAGCGACGGCGGCGACGGGTCTTTTGGTTTCGGTGGCGAACGCCGGGGCGACTGGAGACGCTCTCGACATCAAGAATTCCGGGTCGGGTCGAGGCGCAACCATCCAAGTATCCGGTCCGGCCAACGCGATTGAAGTTTACGATGCCGCCAACTTGTTGAGAGTTGCCGCAAGTCCAGCGGGAGTCCTTACAGCCTCTGACGGAGGTTTGAACAGCGGGCAACTTGGCCCCTTCGCTTGTACGGTTAGCGACGGGACGGATACCTCGACGGTAGATGCCACGAGCGTCACGTCGGGCGCGTTCCTGTATCCGACGCCGAATCCGTCCCGAGAAATCGTGGTTTCTTTCGTAGGTCAGATGGCGGCTTACGGTATGCGTGGGGGGTTCTCCTCTTGGGACAGAGGTGCCGGAAGCGATACTACTGCTCGATACATCGTGGGGCAAAGTATCAACGCCTCGACTGTTTTGGACTTGAACGGGATTCTTCGGCGAGGGATTCGCATTACCGACATCGAGCTATGGGTAGATGTTGCGGCTCTAGGAATTCCATCGAGCGGTGGTTTTCAAGCGACTCTGTTGAACTCTTTTTCCAGTGCGATTTTTCCCGGAGCCCCCCCGCTCCCCATAACCACTATCGCTTCTGTCACAGCCACAGCAGCGACGGGATGGCAACAACTTTCGATGGCGGCTTCTCTAGGGGGCGGTCACACAGTTCTTGGTAATCGGGATTACTGGTTGACGGTTAGAAACAACAACTCGTCACCAGGTGACGAGGTTCACGCGATTATCATTCGCTTCAATGACCCCGGCCCCCGTAACTTCTGAGGAGACGCGCCATGAACCCCATCGACGTGTTCTACTCGTGGCAGAGCTTGCTCTTGGCGGTCGCCGTGAGCGGCATCGTCCAAGCCGTCAAGACGGGCATCGACACCGTGTACGGGACTTCCCCGGCTCGCCGTAGCTCGGACGCCCCCGGCGCGAAGGCCCACCACGTCGGCAAGGAGATTCGCAAGGGCAACGCCCTCATTACGAGGGGCCTGCTCCCGCTTCTGCCTATTCTCGTCGGAGCGTTATTGGCGACGCTCGTGCCGTTGCGTCCCGACATCCTCACCTCCTACGCCGAAGGCAAGGGAGGTCACGATTGGACGATCTACGCGCTATGGGGTGCAGCCATCGGGCAGTTCGCCGACTACATCTATCAGCAGATCAAGCGTAACCTCCCCGGTCGCCTCGGATCCAACGGCTCGTCCCTTCCCCCGGCGGCTCCCGCCCCGGCTCCCGCCCCGGCTCCTACGCCCGCCCCGGCTCCCGCGTTGAATAATCCCCCCGAAGAAGCCGTTGAAGACCACCCTAACGCTTGAACGGCTATCCCCGCGTAAAGTAGACGGGAACCCCGGATGAGAATCTACGCCGACATCAACCGCTTCCCCGTACTCGGTCCGTTCCCGGAACCTGAATCGGTAATCGTCCAGGTGGCCCCCACGCCTTCGGTCGGTTCGCCTCCGGTCCCGGTAAACGGAAAGTTCTACGTTGAGATCCCAGAGGGGGTGAACCCTCCGCCGATTGGCTTCTCGTCCCGGCTCTCGGGTCCGACCCCCGCGAACGTCGTTCCGGCGATCTTCCAGAACCTTCTCGACAGGTTCCCCTCCTACAGCTCGGTCCAATACAACGCGCTGCTCTCGTCGGCGGACGCGGGATTGCTCGACTCGACGGCTTCGCTTCCGGCGGCGCTCGGCGGGTTCGCTACTCGCGCCCAGATCAGCTTCGCCCCGAACGCGACGGCGGTTCTCGCCCAGAACGGGACGACCGTTACGCCCCGTCCCGGCGTCCTGATCACCGATACGATCACGCTCCCGGTTCCCAAGAGCGAATTCCTCGTCTACTGGAAGATCCACGAGTACGCAGTCTCGCCGGACGTGATGGATTACGACGGCCCCTCGTCAGGGGCGAACACCCCCGCGACCAAGGGACTCGTCGAGATCGACCAGAGCCCCGCCGACTTCCAGGTCTACTTGTCGGCCAGCGACGGCGCGGGCTACACGCTCGTGTCGCGGCTTCGACCGTGTGCCGTGTGCGACCCCGGCGACAAGATCCGCCTCGCGTTTTTCAACACCTCGACCGTAGCGAAGCGGTACCTTGCTTCCTACGCTATCCTCTACTGAGGCGATGATTCATGGCTGAGAACTGGGGTCCCGGAGTTTCCCGAACGCTGTCGGCCATCGCCCGTCAGTTCAACGGCGTCGTGTGGCAAGCGGACAAGCCGCCGCTCGACTCGGAACTGAACCTGATGAGTCAGGTCGATTGGGAGAACCTGTCGAACGTCGTCCGGTCCCAAGTCCACTCGGGGTTCCTGCTCGACCCGACCCGCGCCCGCGAGGACTACGGGACCGACCCGCTCTACAATAACCTGTTCACCATCGGCAACCCCGCCGTAGTAGACGGCGACGAGGAGAACTCGCCCGTTCTGCTCGCCCTTGTGAACGGGTGGGTAGTACCCGTCGCCGGTACGGACGATGCCGGGGGCGTAGCGAATCGAGTCCGGCTCTATCCGCCGCCCTCGACGGATGCCCGTACTGACTTCGTGTTCTTGGAAGCGTGGCGGACGCTCGTAGCGCCGAACCCCTCGACGGCGAACAAGCCCAACGCCTCGGAACTCTGGAAGTACGGCAACGTCGAGTTTGGTGCGACGAACGTCCCTGACGACCTTGAAGACCCCGCCATCGGTTTCGAGACGACCGAGCGGGTTCAGCTTCAGTATCGCATCCGAGTAGTCGGTTCCGGGGTCGGCTTCGGGTCGAGCGTAGACCTGACGACGTACCCGGACGGGATGACGGACCCGAACGTACTCGGCCAAGGCACCGCCTCGGCTCCAGTCGGCGGGTTCGCCTTCGCGAACATGCGCGACGAACTCGGGGACCCGTCTCTCTGGAGGGCGGGCGACGGGAACTCGGCGAACGCCCTCGGAACAATCGACGGTTACGTCTACGCGATTCCGATCTGCGGCGTGTTCCGGCGCAACTCCGCTGCTTTCACGGCGACGGCGACGAGCGGCAACCCGAACCAGAACGGCGCTACCGAACGTACCCCGTCGGCGTCGGGGCTACCGGATCCTCGGGACGGAGCGGTTGTTCTGCTCCAGGCGACCCTGACGAGCGCGATCTCCGCGACGACGACCGGCCTCGTGGGCGTGTCTAACCTGTCAGGGTCCGGCTTGGAAGACCCTGGCCTTCTTGCGACGACGCCCCGGTTCCTGGTAATCGGCGAGGGCCTCGACCAAGAAATCATCGCCATCAACGGCGTCACCCTCGGCCCGCCGAGCTTCGTCAACGTCGTCATCCCCGTTCCCGGAGTCACCTCCGGGCGAGGGCGCGGCGGTACGATGTCGAAGCCCCACGCCGCCGGAGAGAAGGTCGTCCTCTATAACTCGCGACCCGACGGCCTCTATGCCGACGAGATCGCCTCCGACGACATCCTCGACCTTCGGCGGTCGGTGAACTTCGGGGACTGGGATTACACGCGGCTCCTTCAGCACGCGGTTGCTTCGCTCGCCCAGGGCAAGCTCAAGTCCACGTTCAAGAAGGCCGGGACCGGCGGCGATACCATCGGCGTCCGCACTACGGAAGTCTCCTACCTCCAGGCCGGTCCGACGACGGCACCGAACTACACGACGCTCACCGACGGCCCCGACGGTATCCGAACGATCTGGTCGGACTCGGCGGCGACCCAGGGCGACGTGACCGTGATCGTCGATCCGAACGCGAACATCGCCGGGGGCTTCACCTCGACGACGTTCGACGTAACGGTTGCGTCGAACTGGACGGTCGGGGCCGACTTCCAGCCTAGCGGCTTCCTGAACAACAACGCCACGAACGGTTGGACGAACGGCTCGGTCATCTTCGTCCACGTCAGCGGCGCGGACGGGGTGAGCGGGGCCTACGCTGGGTTTACCGGCTCCCCGAACCCGAAAGCAGTCCGGTTCGTCTCCCCGGCGGAAATGTGGCTGACGAACAACGACGATCCCGACCTCGGGCGTCAGCATCCTTGGCGCGTCCGATTCTTCGGCGGAAGCTCCGGCCCGTTCCCCAGCGTCGCGCCTGCGAACCCGCAGAAGGACAACGGCTACCGTGCTGCTCGGATCACGACTCCCGCCGTTACGGGGGAAACGACCACGGAGCATCCGGGTCCGATGTACCCGTTGCAGGCGTTCAACTTTGAGAAGCCGTTTATCGTCCTCGGGGGCTTGCTGAACCCGTCGCTCGCCTTCTCGGGCATCGCCGGGACGAGTGCGAACTTCATCAACCCTGCGGTTCCCGGCAACCCGTACCAGATCCGGGTTCCCGGTTTCGACTGGACGACCTACACGGGCCAGGTACTCCTCAACAACACCCGCACCCTAGAGGACATGCTCACCGACGGCGGTCGCGACCGCACGGGCGCGTCCTCCCAGGTTTACATCGTTGTCTACGGCGACGTGAACTCGCGCGATAACAACGGCGCGTTCCGGGTAATCGGCGCAGGAGACAACCTCGGCCAGTACACGGATTGGCTTGCCTCAACGAGCGACGGCCTCGTGGTCGTGCCGCTTTCGGCGGACTTCGTGACTTTCACGAGCAATCCCGCCTCGACGGTTTTCATCGAGGTTCGCTCCCAGTTCATCAGCTTCAACGACGACGGCGGACGGACGACCGGACCCGCAGGAATCGCCGTTGTGTTCACGGACCTCGCGAACGCGACCGGCGGCTCGGGGAACCCCTGGAACGCGGCGAACGTCGGCGGAACCTATGCGGTCCAGACCTCGGGCGGGAAGCTCGTCCCCCTCAACTCCAAGGCGATTATCGACACGACCCTGATGTGGAACCCGAACCGGGGCGCGACCCCTCGGGTACCGGACCGGCTCGTGAGGTTCTCGGCGACGAACGCCCCGGTCAACTTCCTTCGGAGCATCCCCTCCAACATCGACCCGGAGTTCTCGACGGTCGCCCCGTTCCCGGCGGGCGAGCGGATCTACGACCCGACTCAGATCCAGCTCTGGAACCGGCTCCCGTCACTCGGCCTCGATGCGCCCCAGGCTCCCGGATACGGCGGCAACGTCGTCGGAAGCTCGGAGCAGGACCGCGAGAACGAGCTGTTCTTTGACTACGGCTCCAAGACCCTCGTATTCCGCCCCTTCATCCTTCAGAACATGACGCTGAAGGCGCAGACGACCGACGCGACCCCCTCGCTCATCGGTCCGCCTACCTACTCGGTTTACGGAGGCGTCGTCGTCAAGGACAGCCTCGGGTTCTTCACTGGGGGCGGGTCGCCTCTCATGGGCTTCCCGGTCCCGCCGGAGTACATGCCCCGCTTCGGGCGTCAGGACATCCCGTACCATGTCCGCACGACGACGACCGATCCGCTGATGCCGGGCATCAACCACCTCTTCCCGGACCAGACCGACCCCACCGCCAACGTCTTCTACATCGTCGGCGGCGTCGATAACGCGGGTCCGGCTCCGGCGAACCTCGTCAACCCGATCCTCTTCACGACCGACGTTTCGATTCCCTACGGACAGGACGGCACCGTCGGCGGTCCGGCCCACGTCGCCTACGGCGGTCGAAAGGCGTACCTCCCGAACGTCGTCTCTTCGGACCTCGGGGTCGGGATGCGGGGCATCGAGCTGCCCCCGTACTTCGGCGTGGCCCGTCTCTACGGCGTCTACGAGCTTCAGGACTTCCTCGCCAACAGCAACCCCGTCGCTATCGGCGGGTTCCAGACCGACCGCCTAACGCCGACGGGAACCGTTACGAATCTCCTTCGGACGGACGTAGCGAAGCAGACGCTCTTCATTCGGCAGGGCGGCGGCAATGACGTAACCGGGACGACCGACGCGCATACCTACCTGGTACCGGAGAACGCGATCAACATCGACCTCGTTCCCTCGGCCTACGCGGTGTCGGGGGCGACGTTCACTTCTTACGATTATGTCGTGGAGTGCGTCGTCTTCGGGTTCGCAGAGGGGTTCATTAACAAGAACAACTTTGTTCTCTGCCGCCGGAACACCGGCTCCGGCCTCGACGTAATCGACGGCGAGAATCCCGAACTAACGAACGTCGCGATGATGCTACCGAGCGCAGCGGGTCGGGGGGACGCCCTCTACGCGGCTTACGAGCGCACCGTCTACCAGGGCGACCCCTATATGACGCGGGACGGGGCGACGATCCAGATCGCCGACTACTCGGCTCGCGTCGGTCAGATCCCCCAGTCGAGCGCGTTCCAGCTCGCGACTCCCATCGAGCAATTCGACCCCGTCACCGGGGCGATGACTGTTCAAAGGCCGAACCCTCGGGCGCTCCAAGTGCTCGCGACGATGGACTTCTACACGACCATCGGCACCGGCAAGATCGGCGGGCGGTTCTATCCGGGAACGCTCCTCGACGCGGGCTACCTGAGCGACTCGACGGCGGGCGCGCTCCGGCGACTTCCGGCGACGGTCGGGGCGCTGCCTTGGCCGACGACGCCTCGGGCGTTCACCGAGAGCCAGTCCTCCAATGAGTCGCGAGCCGCCGTGAGCCTCCAGCTTACGAACGCGAACCTCATCAACGGCACGACGGCTAACTTCGCGGTCGGGATCTTGACCGCTCTCGGAGGTGGGGCCATCTTCCAAGGCGGTCCGGTATCGACTCCGTCGTCGTTCGTCGGGTCGAATACCCTCGACCTCGCGGCGGACCTCGCGGCGAAGATCAACGCCAACGCGCAACTCTCGCTGTCGGTTACGGCGTTCGCCCTAGCCGACCGAGTAGTCCTCGTCGCTAAGGACGTAGGCAGCGTCGGGAACGCGAACGAGATCATTATTGGTTGGGGAACGACTCCGCCCTCGCCGATGACTTCTCCGACGACGGCGGCGCAGATTCTCTCGGGCAACGGCCTCAGTCTCTACCCGACGAACAACCTCCGTCCCGTCGGCGCTCAGCTCACTCGGGCGAACTTCTCTGGCGGCGTAGACCTGCCGGTGAACGCGGGTACGGGCGACTCAGCGGTTTCGCTCGGCGGAATGGCGGAGCGGTTCCCGCTCGGTATCCTCGTCTCGGACTCGGACTTCCTCTCGGAGAATCCGCTCGGGGATAACGCCTCGATGATGAGGACGTACCTCGGGGGCGTCCGACCCGTCTACTCGGACCTGCCCCTGACGGCGAACGGTTTGGAGTACGACCGATTCCTGAATGACCCCGGATCGCTCCTCTCGATGAGCGACGGCGGGATCCTCTCCTACACCCCGTACACGAGCCTCACCCCGACGGGGACCAAGAAGTTCCGCCTCTACCGGGGAGGCGGCGCGGCGTTCGTTCTCTCGGGGAAGGCTCCCGGCGGTCCGGTGGACTGGCTGAGCGACTCGTTCCCGGCGAGTAGCCGCCCCGTCCTCAAGGGCGCGGTCCTCGTGGGGAAGGCGATCCTGGTCCGCAACTTCCACGAGGAAGCCTTCAACAGCGCCTCCCTTGCGAAGGTCCGCTCGGAAGGCGACGAGATCCAGCTCGTGATTCTTACGCAGGCCGTCTACGGCGACGGCAATACCCAAGCAGAGGGCGTAACCCTCTCCGGGCAGATTAGCCCCACCGGCTACGGCGAGGGATACTCTGCCGCTGACAGGTACTTGCTAGAGGGCCGTCCGATGGATCGGGGCCGGACCCGCACG
>Ga0172372_10000784_pt1 | contig 48684 bp, 42 predicted proteins | sample LakKiv5m_2_FD_114544 | JGI IMG/M metagenome (GOLD analysis project Ga0172372, IMG submission 114544) | Freshwater microbial communities from Kabuno Bay, South-Kivu, Congo - kab_092012_9.5m | ecosystem: Environmental > Aquatic > Freshwater > Lake | place: Democratic Republic of the Congo...
GGCTCGCCGTGCGTGGCCCAGCGCGTGTGCGCGATGCCGGTGCCTGAAGCAATGTCATCGGCCGCCACCTGCGCCTGCAGCTCGGCCACGCGCGCCGTGCTGCGCGCCCGCCGCAGCCCGCCGGCCTGGTGCACCGCCACGCCGCAGGAATCGTAGCCGCGGTATTCCAGCCGCTTCAGGCCCTCGACGAGCAGGGGGACGATGTTGCTGGCGCTGACCGCGCCGACGATGCCGCACATGGGGGAGCTCCGGGGGAGGAAGAGAACGTGCAGCGGATGCTAGAGGATCGGGTATGACGAAAAATTGCGATTGACTAAATTCTTTGAAACAAGCGATAAGACACAAGATTAAATGAAATATATTTACGAAACATAGATCTTTCTGATAAAACATTCACATCGACACAGCGAACCCAGACTCGGGTGACCCCTTCATGCCCTTTCACAGCCGAGCATCGGACCGTTCGATGGGGCCGTCCCAGCCCAGGATCAATGCGTCCGCAGTCAGCAGCCGGGCCGAGGCCTGCCCGGTCGCGGCCACGATGAAGCGGTCGGCCGGATCCCGGTGCAGGCCGTGCAGCATCACTGCACGGCAAGCGGTCGCGCCGTCCAGCGGCAGTTCGCGCAGGCCCGCCGCCAGCAACTCGGCACGCCAGACCTCCACCGGCATGGGCAGTTCGATGCGGCCGCGTTCGCGAAGCATCGCCACTTCCCAGAAAGTGATGGCGCTGACCGCCACCTCGCCATGCGGCCAGGCCGCGGCGATGGCCTGCCGGGCGCCGGGGCCCAGAGCGCCGGGCTGGGCGTCCATCCACAGCAGGACGTGGGTGTCGAGAACGATCAATCCAGCGCGTTCCAGGGTTCGTCCAGCGGTGCCACCACGTCGCCGACGATGCGCAGCGTCGGGTGCAGACCGAAGGGCGATGCGGCGCGGGCGCCCTGGTAGGGCCGCAACTCGGCGACGGGCCGGCCGTTCTTGGTCACGACCCAGGTCTCGCCGGTGCGGCCCACTTCGTCCATCAACGCCAGGCAGCGAGCCTTGAAATCCGATGCCCGGATGGTCTTGACGGTCTCGCCTTGCATGACCATGATCATGACCATGGTCGGCTTGCTTGTCAACCCGCGTCGGGCCCCGTGGCCTGCGCCCATGCCCTCCTGCCCACCATGACCGACCTCGACCCCACCGATCTGCAGTTGCTCGCCCTGCTGCAGCACGACGTCTCGCGCTCCAATCTGGCGCTGGCTGAAGCCGTGGGCGTGTCGCCGGCCACGGCGCTGCGCCGGGTACGGCGGCTGGTGGACGAAGGCGTGATCGAGCGTCAGGTGGCGCGGCTGTCACCGGCCGCCGTAGGGGTGCCGCTGGCGGCCGTGGTGGAGGTGACGCTGGACCGTCAAGGGGCTGAGCACCTGGATGCCTTCGAGGCGAAGGCGGTGGCCGAGCCACGGGTGCAGCAGGCCTGGCGCGTCTCGCCTGGCCCCGACTTCGTGCTGGTGGTGCAGGTGGCCGACATGGCGGCCTATCACGCGCTGGCGCAGCGCCTGTTCACGCAGGACGCCAACGTGCGCAACGTCAAGGCCTTCTTCGCGGTCAAGCGCGCGAAGTTCGAGACTGCGCTGCCGCTGCCGGGGCTCTAGAACGGCTGGGCGGAGCCCGGCCCAACCCGCCTCCGAGAGGGTGAAGAAGGCCGCGGGCAGCCCGGCGTCTTCTCGACAGCCCCTCACCCCTGCTTCAACACCGCCAGCCCCTTCAGGTACTCCCCTTCCGGGAACACCAGCGTCGTCGGGTGGTCGGGCGCGCCTTCCAGGCGCTGCAGGATGGCGCCGTCGACGCCGGCGTCGATGGCTGCGCCGGCGACGATCTTGTGGAACAGCTCGGCCCCCACCCCGCCGGAGCAGGAGAAGGTCAGCAGCAGCCCCCCGGGCGCCAGCAGCTTCAGCGCCAGGCGGTTGATGTCCTTGTAGGCACGCGCAGCGCGCTCGGCGTGGGCGGCCGTCGGGGCGAACTTCGGCGGGTCGAGCACGATGGCATCGAAGCGTTCGCCGGCCTGCAGCCGCTCGCGCAGGAAGGCGTTGACGTCGGCGTCCACGGTGTCGTGGCGCGCGGCGTCGAAGCCGTTGAGCGCGACGTTTTCGCGGGCCCGCGCCAGCGCCGGCGCCGAGGAATCCACACCGGTGACGTGCTGCGCCCCGCCGACCAATGCCGCCACCGAGAAGCCACCGGTGTAGCAGTAGCAGTTCAGCACGCGCTGCAGGCCGAAGTGCCGCACCCAGCGCGCGAACAGCGCGCGGTTGTCGCGCTGGTCGAGGTAGAAGCCGGTCTTGTGGCCCTCGGCCACGTCCAGGCTCAGGCGCCAGCCGTGCTCGCGCAGGATCAGGGCGGTCGAGGTCGAGGTCGAGCTCGCAGGCACGGTCGTCGGTGCGGTCGTAGGTGCGGTCGCGGCCGCGGCTGGAGTCGCGGCTGCCGTCGCGGCGTCGACGCCCGTCGCAGCAGCCGACGTCGATGCCGCAGGCGCCGTACCGGCAGGCACACGCAACCAGCCGGTGCGCACCGGCAGCCCTTCCAGCGCACGCACGTTGGAATCCGATCGCTCGTACAGGTGCTGCAGGCCCGTGGCCGCCAGCAGCAGGTCGGCCAGCGCCTCGCGCCAGCGCTCCATGCCGGCCGACAGGAACTGCGCCGACAGCGTCTGCCCGTAGCGGTCGACGATCAGCCCGGGCAGGCCGTCGGCCTCGCCGTGCACCAGGCGCACCCCGTCGCTGTCGATGGGCAGCCGCGCGCGCAGCGCCAGCGCGCGCGCCAAGCGGCGCTTGAAGAAGGCGTGGTCGACGCGCTCGGCCTCGTCGAAGGTCCAGGCCCGCACGCGGATGGACGAGGTCGGGCTGTAGGCGCCCCAGCACAGGAAGCGGCCGTCGGCCGACTCCACGCGCACGGTCTCACCGGCGTCGGCGCGGCCGCGCTCGATGCTGCCCTCGAACACCCAGGGGTGATGGCGCTGCAGCGAGCGCTCCTTGCCTTCTCGCAATCGGATGATCTTCATGGTGTTCCCGGCGGGGGCGCGTCAGCCCGTGCGCATCTTGGCGCGCGGGTGCGCGGCGTCGTAGACCTTGGCCAGGTGCTGGAAGTCCAGCCGCGTGTAGACCTGGGTGGTGGCGATCTGGGCATGGCCCAGCAGCTCCTGCACCGCGCGCAGGTCGCCGCTGGACTGCAGCAGGTGGCTGGCGAAGCTGTGGCGCAGCATGTGCGGATGCACGTGCGTGGGCAGCCCGGCCTCCAGGGCCAGCGCCTTCAGGCGCGAGCGCACCTGGCTCTGCGTCAGCCGCGTGCCGCGCCGGCTGACGAACAGCGCCGGCTCGTCGGCCGCGGCCACGCCGGGGCGCATTTCGCGCCAGGCGCGCAGCGCCTGCAGCGCCGGGGCACCTACCGGCACGCTGCGCCGCTTGGACCCCTTGCCCAGCACGTGCGCGCTGGCATCGGTCTCGTCGACCCAGCCGGCGGCCTGCGCGCTGGCCTGCAGGTCCAACCCGACGAGCTCGCCCACGCGCAGGCCACAGCCGTACAGCAGCTCGACGATGCAGTGGTCGCGCGCGCGCAGCGCCGCGTCGCCGCGCGTGGAGCGGTGCGTGGCCAGGGCCACCGCCTGGTCCACGGCCAGCGCCTTGGGCAGCGGCTTGGGCGCCTTGGGCGCGCGCAGGCCGTCCACCGGGTTGAGCTCGACCTGCCCGTGGCGGCCCCACCAGCGGTACAGACCACGCCAGGCGGCCAGCGCGATGGCGATGCTGCGCGGGCCCAGGCCGCGGTCGCGCAGCCGGGCGCTGAAGCGGCGGATGTGGTGCGGCTGGGCGGCGCGCAGCGCCACGGGGTGGGCGGCGGCGGCCTCCTGCAGCCAGCCCAGGGCGTCGCGGTACATGGCCACGGTGCGCGAGGCCAGCCGGCGCTCGACACTCAGGTGGCGCAGGTACTGCTCGATCTCGGGGTCCAGCGCCGATTCGGAGGTCGATTCAGCGGTGCAGTCGTTTGCCGCGTCGGCGGCCGCTTCAGCGGCTGCGCCGTCGCGCGCGGCGGGGCGCCTGCGCCCGGGGTCCGGCACGGTGTCAGTCTTCCGCAGCGGGGGTGTCGGGGACGTCCTCGGGCCCGTGCGCCGTCCGCAGCCGCGACAGCGCCGCGCTGGCGATGTCGCCCACGCGCATCAGGAACTCGGTGCCCATGTCGGCCGCGTAGCGCGTCGGGTCGGGCGAACCCAGCACCAGCAGGCCGAAGGTGCCGCCGTCCTCGGCGCTGGCACCGCCGTGGCGCAGCGGGATCATCGCCACCGACGCCACGCTGGCCGCGCCGCCCAACCAGTGGGCAATCTCACGATCGGTGGGCGCGCCGCAGTAGGGCGTGACGAGCTCCTGTGCAAAACGCCGCACGTCGTCGTCGACCCCGACGGTGTAGGCCGCGGCGGCATCGCTGTCGGCCAGCGCGGCGTCCACCGACCACAGCCGCATCGCCGCCATCGGGATCAGGAACTCGTGCCGCAGCGCCTGCAGCAGACGGCTGGGCAGTTCGGCGGGCTCGGGGGTCAGCAGCAGGGCGCGGGTCCAGCGGTGCAGGCGGTCGGCGATGGCGACGTTCTCCTGCCCGTGGCGGATCATCTCGATGATCTTGTGCTCCAGGCCCTTGATGCGCTCGCGCAGCATGTCCATCTGCCGCTCCTGCAGCGAGACGGCACGGTGCCCGTGCGGACTGGCCAGGCGCACGCTGGCCAGCAGCTCGGCGTGGCGCTCGAAGAAGTCCGGCGTGTTGGCCAGGTAGTCGGCGATGTCCTGCTCGGTGATACCCTGCAGGGGCCCGCCATCCATCGGGGGGGTGCTCACAGCTCGATCTCTCCTTCGAAGACGAATTCGGCGGGGCCGGTCATGTGCACCGGCGCAGGCAAGCCCTGCGTGCCCGCCCAGGCGATGGTCAGCAAACCGCCGCGGGTTTCGACGTCGATGTCCGCGCTCGCCTGCAGCCACCCCAGCCCGACCCCGGCCGCCACGGCGGCGCAGGCTCCGGTGCCGCAGGCCAGCGTCTCGCCGGCCCCGCGCTCGTACACGCGCAGCCGAACCCGGGTGGGCGAGACCACCTGCAGGAAGCCCGCGTTCACGCGCCGCGGGAAGCGCTCATGCCCCTCGACCCAGGGGCCCACCCGCGCCACCGGGGCGCTGTCGACATCGTCCACGCGCTGCACCGCGTGAGGGTTGCCCATCGACACCGCCGCCACCTGCACGCTGCTGCCGTCGGGCAGCGCGAGCGGCCACAAGGGCACCCGATCGAGGGCAGGCCCCTGCGGCGTCAGGCCGGTGGGGTCGAAGGGCACCTGCGCCGGGTCGAACACAGGCGCGCCCATGTCCACGCTGGCGCGCCCGTCGTCGCGCACGGCGAGTTCCAGCAGTCGGTTCACCGTCTGCACCCGTACCACCCGACGCTCGGTCAGCCCGCGCTCGCGCACATACCGCAGGAAGCAGCGCGCGCCATTGCCGCAATGCTCCACCTCGGCGCCGCTCGAATTGAAGATGCGATAGCCGAAATCGGCTGCCGGCGAGGGCGGCGGGCCGATGAGCAGGATCTGGTCGGCACCGATGCCGAAGTGGCGGTCGGCCAGCCGCCGGGCCAGCGGCGCATCCAGCGCCACCGGCGCGCGCGTGGCGTCGAGCACGATGAAGTCGTTGCCCGCGCCCTGCATCTTCGTGAAGCGCAGTTTCATGGTCGGGATTATCGGCCCGGGGCAGCAGGGCCTTGCCGGACGCGCAAGGCGGTCTCGTGTGCCCAGGACGGCACAAATGTTCCATTCACCGTACATTAGGACAAATGATCACGAGTGGCGATGACCTCGCCCATCGCGCGTCTTGAACACTGCCGCGTCGACCGACAGCCCCTACCCTCGTCTGGCCTGCGCCCTGACCCTCGCGGGGCGGCACCTGCGCAACCGCATCGTCCACGCGTCGATCTCGACGCGGCTGGGCCAGGTCGGCGGGCTCGGTGAGGGATACCTGCGGTATTGCCAGACTCGGGCCCGAGGGGGGGCGGCCGTGCTGGTGACCGAGCCGCTGGGCCTGACGCCGCAGCAGGCGCCCGCGCGGCTGGCCACATGGTCGGACGAGCACCTGCCCGATCTGCAACGGCTCGCCGATGCCGTCGAGGCCGAGGGCTGCCGCCTGCTCGGGCAGATCCAGGACCCGGGGCGGGGCCGCCATGTGCCCGGCCGGGCCGTGCAGGCGCTCGCCCCGAGCGCGCTGCCGGACGACCTCAGCGGGACGATGCCGCGCGCGATGTCCACGGCCGAAGTCCGCGACTGGGTGTCGATGGTGGCCGACCGGGCGCGGCGCCTGCAGCGCGCCGGGTTCTCGGGCGTCGAGCTGTCGGCCTGCCACGGCCACCTGTTCCACCTCTTCCTGTCCCCGCGCGCCAACCAGCGCGACGACGCCTATGGCGGCGATGCGCAGGGCCGCACGCGCTGGCTGGCCGAGACGGTGCAGGCCGTGCGATCCGCCTGTGGCGCGGGCTTCGTCGTGGCCGTCAAGATGCCGGGCGACGACGGCCTGCCCGACAGCATCCCACCGGCCGAGGCGCACCGCCTGCTCCAGGCTCTGCTGGCGCAGTGCCGCCCCGACCTGCTGTGCTTCGCTCAGGGCGCACACGCCCACACGCTGGAGATGCACCTGCCCGACGGCGGCGCGCCGCGCGTGGCCTATGCGGCGCTGATCCGCGACCTGGCCGCCCATGCGCAGGGGGTGCCGGTGATGGCGCTGGGCCGCATCACCGACCCGGTCGAGGCGGAAGCCGAACTCGGGGCCCCCGGCATCGAACTCGTCGGCCTGGGGCGGCCGCTGATTACTGACCCGTACTGGCCCGCCAAGGCGCTGGGAGGGCGGGCCAACGACATCCGCTACTGCGTGTCGTGCAACTCCTGCTGGCGCACCATCGTCCAGGACCGGCCCATCGCCTGCGACAACAACCCGGCGCTGGCGCTGCAGGTCGAGGACGGGCCCTGGCCGGTGGCCGCGCAGCGGCGGCGCATCGCCGTGGTCGGCGCCGGCATCGCCGGGCTGGAGGCGGCCTGGGTGGCCGCCCGTCGCGGGCATGAGGTCGTCGTGTTCAGCGCCTCGCCCGAGGTCGGCGGCAAGGCCCGCCTGGCCGCGACCCTGCCGTCGCTGCACGCGCTGTCCAGCATCTACGACTACCAGTACGGGCGGGCGCTGCAGCACGGCGTGCGCTTCGAGCTCGGCCGCGCCGTCACGGCGGCTGCTGTGACGGCACTCGCACCTGACGTCATCGTCCTGGCCACGGGCGCCACCCCGGTGTGGCCGTCGCAGCTGCCGGCCAACCTGCGCGACGAGGGCTGGATCCCCGACCTGGCCAAGCTGTGCGGCCAGCTGGCCTCGATACGTACACGGCAGCCGGGCACCGCAGTGCTGCTGGACCTGGACCCGGTGGAGACCACCTACGCCGCAGCCGAGCGGCTGGCGGCGCTGTTCGACCGCGTGGTCCTGCTGACGCCGCGCGACTCGATTGCGCAGGACTGCAGCCTCGTCACCCGGCAGAGCGTGCTGCGCCGCCTGGAGCGCGCGGGCGTGGAGATCCGCATCCGCGCGCAGCCGCACTGGGACGCCGGGTTCGAGGCGTCCGCCACCCTGTCGGTCCAGGGCTTGTACGGCGACCCGCAGCCCCCGGTGACGGACGTCGCGCTGCTGAGCTACGCGGCCCCGCGCCGCCCCGACCTGGCCCTGCTTGCAGACCTGCAGGCATCGGGCTGCCCCGTGCATCTGGTGGGCGACTGTCTCGCCCCCGCCGATGCGATGCGTGCCACCTCGCAGGGCATGGCCCTGGGTCTGTCGCTGTGAAGCGCGGGCCGCGGGCACTGGCACGACCATCCCACGCCCCCTGGCGTGTTCCATGACATGAGGAGAACCCGTTGATGAATTCGATGAAGCGCAAGCGCCTGAGCCCTGGACGCCGTGCCGTGACCGCCCTGCTGGCCTTGCCGATGATGTGGCCGGTGCTGTCGCATGCCCAGTCTGCAGAATGGCCGACCCGCGCGGTGACCTGGGTCAACCCCTTCGCCGCAGGCTCGGCGGTCGACGTCGTGGCCCGCATCGTTGCGGCCAAGGTGGCCGCCAACACCGGGCAGTCGATGAACATCGACAACCGCACCGGGGCCAGCGGCAACATCGGCACGCAGTTCGCCGCCCGCGCGCAAGCCGACGGGCAAACGCTGCTGCTGGGATCGCCGGGCACGATGGCGATCAACCCCTACCTGTTCACCAAGCTTCCTTATGACGCGGTCAAGGACTTCGCGGCGGTGACGCAGCTGGTGTCGTTCCCGCAGGTGGTGGTGACGAGCCCGAAGCAGCCGTTCAAGACGCTGCCTGATCTGATCGCCGCGGCCAAGGCGCAACCCGACAAGCTCAACCACGCATCCTCGGGCCCGGGCACGACGTCGCACCTGGTGATGGAGCTGATCAAGGCCGATGCCGGCATCACGATGACCCACGTGGGCTATCGCGGTGGCGCACCGGCCATGCAGGCGGTGATGGCGGGCGAGGTCCAGGCCGGTGTCGAGGGCCTGCCGTCGATCGTCGGCCGCATCAAGGGCGGCACGATCACCGCGCTGGCGGTCACGTCGCTCAAGCGCTCGCCGCAGGTGCCGGACGTGCCGGCGCTGTCGGAGTTCATCCCCGACTTCGACGCCACGGCCTGGATCGTGCTGATGGCCCCGGCCGGCACGCCGAAGGCAGTGGTCGACAGGATCCAGGCCGAGGTGAAGAAGGCGCTGGACGACCCGGGTGTGCGTTCGCAACTCGAAGCCCAGGGCGCCACCGTCGTGGGCTCCACCCCCGCGGACACCACGGCCTTTCATCGCGGCGAGATGGCCAAGTTCAAGCGTGCAGTGGAGATCTCCGGCGCGAAGATGGACTGAGCGGGACTGAGCGGGACGGAGCGCCCGGCCACACGCCGGCCCGCGAGGCTGGCATGCACCCGACCGCAAGCCTGGGGCCGGTCGGCCCTCAGGCGCCGGTCAGGCGTGGCCAGCCGCCAGCGACTGCGCGATGCACCAGCCCAGGCCGAAGGCCTGGGCCAGCCCGTTGCCCGGCAGGTAGCCCTCCGCGCCCCGCCCCGCCAGCCCGGCCGCGGCGCCGCCTGCGGCGTACAGGCCGGGGATCGGGTGTCCGTCGGTGGCCAGCACCCGACCCTGCGCGTCGGTCAGCAGGCCCCCCTGCGTGTGCGACAGCGCCCCTGTCACCCAGGACGCGCGGTAAGGGGCCTGCAGCACGCGCTCGAAGCGCGCGCGGCCGAGCGGGTCCCGTCCTTCGCCACTCGCCCAGCGCGCCACCTCGGCCAGCGTCTGCGAAAGCCCGCGGGCGTCGACGCCGGTCCGGTCGGCCAGCGACGCCAGGTCGGGGGCTTCGATCACGCGTCCGGCGGCGCGGGCCTGCTGGTAGGCCGAGTGCTGGCCCAGCCGCGCCTCGATCGCCGCATCGAAGACCTCGAGCGCCAGCCCGTCGGGTTGCGCCAGCACGTGCGGGGCGAGTGCCGAGGGCCCCAGATCCTCGCGCGCGAAGCGCAGGCCCTGTCGATTGACCATCACGCCGCCCAGGCTGGGAATGCCCATGCCCAGCCGGGTGGCGCCACCGGGGTTCGTGTGGGCTTGGCCCTGGAAGCCGTCCATGCCCCAGACGTCCGCCCCCCACGCCAGGCCGAGGGCGATGGTGCTGCCGTCGTTGGTGGGCGAGCCGTTGTTCAGGGCGCCGGCCATGCCGGGGATGTACCGGGCCACCATGTCGGCATGGGCGCCGAAGCCGCCCCCAGCCAGCACGAGCCGGGGGGTCCAGAGGCTGGTGCCATCCGGCAAGGCGCACTCGAAGCCGTCGTCCACACGCCGGGGCGAGAGCCTTTCCTCGAGGAAGGTGATGCGGTCGCTGCCCCGCAGCGCGGCCTTCATGCAGGCGTGGAAGGCCGCGCCGCTGGCCGGCTCGACGCTGTGGAAGCGGCACGCCGAGTGCCCGGGAGCCACCATGTCGGGCAGGAAACGCACCGGCAGGCCCAGGCCGTCGACGAAGAAATCGACCACCTCCGGCAAGGCCCGCGCCACGGCGTCGGCGATGGCGGCGTTCAGGGTGCCGGGCGGCGTCTGGCGGCGCAGGTCGTCCAGCCAGACCTGCGGATCGTCCTCGACCCCGGCCTCGCGCTGCAGCCGCGAGCCTGCCGCCGGGAAGAGGCCTCCGCTGATCGCGAAGTTGCTGGCCATCGCGGCCATCGGGTCGCTGACCCGCACATGCAAGCCACGGGCCGCCGCCGCCAAGGCAACGAACATCCCTGCGGCACCGCCGCCGAGGATCACGATATCGGGGGTTCTTCCGGGCATGGGGGCCTGGTCGACGGGTCTTCAATCCGGGGCGTACAGCGGTGGCTCGCCCGGCGGGCGGGTCTTGAAACGCTGGTGCACCCACAGATACTGTGCCGGCATCTGGCGCACCTGCGCCTCGATGAAGGCGTTCAGGCGCGCGGCGTCGGCGGTCACGTCGTCGCCCGGCCAGTCCTGCAGCGGCTGGAGGAAGCGCACACGCCAGCCCTGGCCGCCAGGCAGCATCTCGGCGATCACCGGCTGCACGACCATGTCGAGCAGTCGGGCCAGCTTGGACGGCGCCTCCAGCGTCGCCGTGGGCACCCCGAAGAAGGGCACGAACACCGATTCGCGAGCGCCGAAGTCCTGGTCGGGCATGTAGAACAGCGGGCAGCCGTCGCGGATGCGCTTGATCAGCGTGCGGATCGGGGTGCCGCGCGGGTAGCACTCGCCGCGGCCGAAGCGCAGCCGGCCCTGCTTGAGCACGCGGTCGAGGTAGGGGCTGCGTTGCGGACGGTACAGGTCGATGCCGGTGCGCGACTGGCACAACTGCACCGCCGCGCCAGCGACCTCCAGGGCCAGGAAATGCGGCACGAGCCACATCACCGGGCGCGCGCTGCGCTCGGCCAGCCCGACATCGCCTTCGACCTGGATCAGCCGGCGGATGCGCTGCGGGCTGGCGTACCACAGCAGCCCGCGCTCCAGCAGGCTGCGGCCGAGCAAGGCGAAGTGCTCGCGCACCAGCGCGGCGCGGTCGGCGTCCGTGCGCCCGGGAAAGCACAGATCGATGTTGCGCCGGGCGATGCGGCGCCGACGATGCGCGACGACGTGCAGCAGCGCGCCGAAGCCGCGACCCAGGGGCGCCAGCAGCGCCAGCGGCAGGTGGTGCAGCAGCCACAGCAGGGCAACAAGGAGGCGGGCACCGAGGTCCATCGATCCGGATTGTCGCGGCTCGGCCGAGGGCGCGACTGCCGTCTGTGCGGCAGGGTTGTCGCAGGGTCAGGGCTGTCGCACGGGCGGGGCTGTCGCACGGTGCGGGCGCTGGAGCACTGTGGCCGTCGATCGATCGCCGCACGCCCCGCCGAGCCGGCTCTGCCGAAGATCACCCCGGCGGCGAGGACTGCCGGACCGCGGAGCCCAGCCAGTTCGGCACGGCATGCGCCGGCATCGGCAGCCCGACCACGGGCCCCTGGGCCTCGTCGACGCCGAGTTCCCGCAGGCAGTCCAGTTGGCCCGGGGCGTCGACGCCATCGGCCAGGACCCGCATCGACAAGGCATGCGACAGGCCGACGATGGTGCGCACGAGCGCCCGGCTGTCTCGCCCGTCGGGCAGGCGGGCCACGATCCGACGATCGACCCGCAAGGCCCCGGGGCGGATGCGTGACAGCGCGTCGAGCCGCAACACGCCGGCACCGACGCCATCGAGCGCCAGCTCCAGGCCCGCCTGCCGCAGCGACTCGAGCACTTCCAGCGCGTGCGCCGAGGAGCGGACCAGCACCGTTGCGGGGATCTGCAACTGCAGGCGGGGCGCAGGCAGCGCGGTGGCGGCCAGCAGGGCCAGGAGCCGGTCGGCCAGACCCGGTTGTTCGAGTTGCACGGGCAGGATCCGCAGCGACAGGCGCGGCGGGCTCACCCGGGCATCGGTCCAGCGCACCAGGTGCTGCTGCGCCTCTTCGATGGCCTCGGCTGCGATCTGCAGCTGCAGATCGCCCCCCAGCCCGGGCACGAGAAAGCGATCCGCGCCGAGCAGGCCCTGCACCGGATGCATCCATCGCAGGACGGCATCCAGTCCGCACGGAAGTTGCCGCGCCAGGTCAAGCTGCGGCTCGAAGTGCAACTGGAGCTCCCGCCGCGACAGGGCCAGGGCCAGCGCCTGCTGCAGCGCCGTCGCATCTCCGACGGCGATCTCGTCGTCGCCCCCGACATCACCCGGTACACACAGGCGGCTGCGGCCGTCCCGCTTGGCGCGGTAGAGGGCCCGGTCAGCCACGCGCAGGAGGCTGCGCGCGTCCTGGGCGTCGCGCGGGAACAGGCTCGTGCCGGCACTCGCCGTCGGCGTCCATGCCCGCCCCAGCACTTGCAGCGGTTGCCCGACCGCGGCCAAGGCGGCGCGAGCCCCGTCCGTGGCGTCGACATCCGGCGGCAGATCCGGCCACAACACCAGGAATTCGTCACCCCCCAGCCGCGCGGGCAGGCCGCGCGCGCCGACCGATGCCTGCAGCCGCGCGGCCACTTCCCGCAGCAGCAGGTCGCCGGCCTCGTGGCCCCAGCTGTCGTTGACCGACTTGAAGTGGTCCAGGTCGATGAAGGTGACCGCCACGCCGCGGCCCGCCGCCCGCGCGCGGTCGATCATCGACTCCAGCGAGCGCATCGCGTGCGCGCGGTTGGCCAGGCCGGTCAGGGGATCGTGCCGCGCCTCGTGCTCCGCACGCTGCGCGCGCGCATGGGGCTGGGTCACATCCACCAGCACCAGCAGCACCGCCTCGCCGCGCGTCGGCCGACGCGCCTGGACGCGCACGATGCGCATGGAACCGTCCGGCGCGACCAGGGCCACGTCGTCAAAGGTCAGCTCCGTGGCCGTACTTACGCGCGACAAGGCCTCCAGCAGACGCTCGCGGTCCGCCAACGACAGCCGGTCCAGCAGGCGCCGGCCCAGCACGGTGCCACGGCGCCTCACCCCGAGCAGACGGCGCCCCTGCGCGTTGGCGCTGCGCACGACGCCACGCCGGTCGACCGTCAACAGCCCCACCGGCAGCGATTCGAGCTCGACGGATGCCGGTGCCGGCTCATCGGATGCGGCGGCGGCGGCGCGGCGGCGCGGGGGGGTCGGTGACGGCGCGGTCTGCGTCGGGACGTGGGCATGCATGGTGCCGGGACTCTAGGAAGGACACGACACCGGCGCTTGACCCGACGCAAGGGGCTGCCGACGCCCGAGCCGACCACACCACCGACCCCCCCAGGACAGGGGACGGCGACGACCGGCGCGATCAGCGTCGCGGCAGGTCGCCACCGGTCGGCGCGGCAGCCACGGTCTGCAGGCGATCGGCCAGGCGCCAGGCCCACACGGCCCCGAGCAGCGCTGCACTGCCGGTGACCACCCAGGTCTGCGACCAATCGCCGCGCTGCGCGGCCCAGGCCGCCACCATCGGCGGGCCGGCAAACTGGCCGAGGGCCGACCACTGGATCATCAGACCCATCACGGCGGGCACCGCCTGCGCCTGCGGCGCCACGCGCACGGCCAGCGAGAACAGCGTGGCCGGGATCAGGCCGCCGACGGCGGAGAACGCCAGCACCGCGCCATAGCGCAGCCCCACGGGCAGCAGGTCCTGCCCGCCGAAGGCGACGACGGCCCCGATCGCCATCGCACCGAATCCGGTGTGCAGCAGCCGAAGCGCGGGCACCCCGCGGTGCAGCAGCCGGCCTGCGGCGATGTTGCCGCTGACGTTGGCCAGCGCGACCAGCCCGCTGAGCAGGCCCACCTGCCACACCGGCCAGCCGGCCGCCGTATAGATGGTGGGCAGGAAGGCGATCACCGCCAGCCACTGCGAGGAATAGGCCGCGAAGGTGAGTGCCACCAACCAGGGCCCGCGCTGCCCCAGCACCAGACGCAGGCGCTGCCATGTCGATGCCTCGACAGCGTGAGGCGGCTGCACGGCAGGCCCGGCCCCGGATGCGGCCCCTTCGCCACCGGTCGCGACGGCCCGTGAACGGCCGTGCGTGCGCAGGCCGCGCCACGCCCCCCACGCCACGGCGGCCGCCACCCCCCCGAGCACCGCCCACCACGCGCGCCATCCGACGGTCTGCGTGACGAGCGGGCCGAGCAGCAGTGCCGTGGCCGTGCCCGCGGGCATGTAGGCGCCCCACAGGCCCAGGCCGAGGTTCAGCCGCTGGGGTGCCACCACGCGCCGGATCAGCGCTGGCGCGCTGACCGACACGAGCAGGAAGCCCACGCCCTCCACACAGCGCCAGGCCAGCAGCCACACCGGCCCGGTGGCCGCCGCGCCCAGCACGCTGGCGCCCGCCAGCAGCAGCGTGCCACCCAGCAACGCGTGCTGCAGGCCGATCCGGTCGGCCCACAGGCCCAGCGCCAGCGCCAGCGTCATCGCAGCGCCCTGCACCACCGAGACGAGGAAACCCGCCTGCACCAGCCCGATGCCCAGCGATTCGCGCAGCACCGGCAGCGCCGGGGGCAACTTGCCCACATGCACCGCGGCGACGATGCCGCAGGCCAGGATCAGCAGGTCGGGCGGCAGCGGGGAGCGCTGCGCCTTCATGCCGGGCCGGGGCGACGCCCGGCCGACGCGGCGCGTGCGGCCGCAAGGTGCCGCCACAGCATCGGCAGCGCCAGCGCCAGCCCCACCAGCGTCGGCGCCAGACCCGGGGCGATCATCAGCAGCGCGCCGATCACGCACAGCGTCTGCTCCACGCGCGTCATCTCCACCAGGAAGAAGCGTGACAGCGCCGCCGCCAGCAGCGTGATGCCCAGCAGGCAGCCGACGAAGGTGACGGCGAAGTCCTCGATCGTGAAGCCCTTGGCCACGATCAGCAGGCTGGGCGAGAAGACGAAGACGAAGGGCACCAGCACCTTGGCCATGCCCAGGCGGAAGGCGGTGTTGCCGGTGCGGAAGGGGTCGCTGCCGGCCATGCCCGAGGCCGCGTAGGCGGCGAGCGCCACGGGCGGCGTGATGTCGGCCAGCACCCCGTAGTAGAAGACGAAGAAGTGCGCCACCAGCGGCTCCACGCCCAGCAGCGTCAGCGTGGGCGCAGCCACCGTGACCATGATGATGTAGTTGGCCGTCGTCGGGATGCCGCAGCCCAGCAGGATGCACACCACGCCCGTCATCACCAGCGCGGCCAGCAGCGTCACAGCCCTCGGGTCGGCCAGCGAGGCGGGGATGAACATCTCGACCCCGCCGGCCACCGCCTGCGCCGCGCCGGTGATCAGCGTCGACAGCTTGAAACCCACGCCGGTGAGCGTGACCACGCCGATCACCAGGCCCACCGAGGCGGCAGCCGCGCCGACGGCCAGCGCGTACTTCGCGCCGGTGGCCAGCGCATCCACCAGCACCGGCGCCTGGATGCGCCCGTCGACGCGCAGTGCCTTCAGCAGCAGCGGCGCGGCCAGCGCCCCGGCGGCGAACAGGCCGAACTTCAGCGCCTGGCTCTCCAGCCCGCCGAAGACCACGACCAGCAGGACCGCGTGCAGCGCCGCCATCAGGCCCCAGTGGCGCGCCGTGTTGCCGGTCTCGCGCGTGGTCAGGCCCACGATCACGCAGGAGGTGATGCCGGTGAAGGCGGCGAGGTAGGGCGTGCGCCCGGTCACGAGGATGAAGATCAGCAGCGCCAGCGGCAGCAGCGTCGGCCAGCGCCGGCGCAGCGAGTCGCTCAGGTCGGGCATCTCGGCCTCGGTCAGCCCGCGCAGGCCGTGACGCCGGGCCTCGAAGTGCACCTGCATGAACACGCCGAAGAAGTGCATGAAGGCAGGGATCGCTGCCGCCGCCAGGATGGTGTGGTACGGGACCGACAGGAACTCGATCATCAGGAAGGCCGCTGCGCCCATCACCGGCGGCGTGATCTGTCCGCCGGTGGACGAGGCCGCCTCGACCGCGCCGGCGAACTCGCGCTTGTAGCCCACGCGGATCATGGCCGGGATGGTCAGCGATCCCACCGTCACCGCGTTGGCCACCGACGAGCCCGACAGCATCCCGAACAGGCCCGAGCCGAACACGCTGACCTTGGCCGGCCCGCCCACCTGGCGCCCGGCCACCGCCGAGGCGAGGTCAAGGAACAACTGCCCCAGGCCGATGCGCGTGGCGATCACGCCGAACAGCACGAAGTGGAAGACGTAGGTGGCGACCACGCCGATGGCCACGCCGTAGATGCCCTGGCTGGTGAGGTACTGGTGGTTGACCAACTGCGTCCAGGTGGCGCCGGCGTGCTTGAGCAGGCCGGGGAAGTGCGGGCCCGCCAGGGCATAGGCCATGAAGCCGATGGCGATGACCGGCAGCGGCCAGCCCATGCTGCGCCGCGTGGCCTCGAGCAGTGCCAGGATCAGGATGGAGCCCATGACCACGTCCAGCGTCAGCGGGTTGCCGACGCGGAACATCAGGTCGTCGAAGATGTAGGGGATGTACATCACCGCCGCGGCCACGGCCATGGCGATCAGCCAGTCCGCCAGCGGCACCCCGCCCGGCCGCGCCCAGGTCGAGGCCTGCGTGCGCTCCAGGAGCGCCTTGCGGTGCGGGAACACCAGGAAGACCAGCCCGAGCACGAAGGCCAGGTGCACCCCGCGGTGCGTGATCTCCTGCAGCAGGCCGAAGCCGGCGGTGAAGTAATGGAACAGCGACAGCGCGATCAGCAGCGCCCCGACCAGCGTGGCCGCGCCGCGCGGCAGCGGGCGGAAGCGCATCTCCGGGTCGTACTTGCGCTCCAGCGCCTCGATCTGGCGCTCGTCAGGCAGGGTGGGCGTGTTCATCGCAGGGGGCGCAGCAAGGCGGGGTCGATCGAAAAGACGCACGGGCGGCCCATCGACCGCCCGTGCGTGTCACGGCATCAGCCGCGCGGCCTCACTTCAGCAGGCCGGCTTCCTTGTAGAAGCGCTCGGCGCCCGGGTGGAAGGGGATGCCGGCGCCCAGGACGGCGTTCTCCCTGGTGATGTACTTGCCCTTGGCGTGGCCCGCGCCCAGCATCTTCTGGCCGTCAGCCGAGTACAGCTTCTTCACGATCTCGTAGACCAGGTTGGCATCGGCCTTGTCGCTGGTCACCCACTGGGCGCCGACAGCCAGCGTCTTGACCGCGGGCACGCCCTTGTAGGTGTCGGCGGGGATGCTGTCGGGCGCGAAGAAACCGCTGGTTTTGCGCAGCGCATCGGCCTGGGGGCCGTCGATGGCCACCAGCTCGATGCCGGCACCCGAGGCGGCCAGTTCGGCGATCGCGCCGGCCGGTGAGCCACCGGTGAAGAAGAAGGCGTCCAGCGCGCCGTCCTTCATCTTGTCACCGGCCTGGTTGGGCTTGATGTACTCGGGCTTGAGGTCGGCATCCTTCAGGCCGTAGGCGGCGAGGATGGCGCGCGCATTGATCAGCGTGCCCGAGCCCGGCTCGTCCAGCGCCACGCGCTTGCCCTTCAGGTCGGCCACACTCTTGATGCCCGAGCCCTTGCGCGTGACGATGTGCACGCTCTCGGGATAGAGGTTGGCGATCAGGCGCAGGCCGCTGACCGGGGGCTTGCCCTGCCACACGCCGGTGGCGGTGTAGGCCCAGCTCGCGACGTCGGCCTGCGAGAAACCCGACTCGGCCGCGCCGCTGATGACGGCGTTGACGTTGGCCACCGAGCCGGCGCTGGACTGCGCGGTCGCGGCGATCTTGCCCGGCTGGCTGACGATGTTGGCGATCATGCCGCCCACCGGGTAGTAGGTGCCGGCGGTGCCACCGGTGCCGATGCGGAAGAACTGTTGCGCGTGGGCAGCGGTGCCGGCCAGGGCGAGCGCGGCCGCGGCGCAGAGGAGGAAACGACGGGCGGTCTTCATGTGCGGATGCACCATGCAGGAGAGTCTGTGAGGGCGCGGATCTTGCCTCAGTTGGCTGACGCCGTCACACCGGGGAAACGCGCAGCGCCGCAGGTTCAGCGCAGCGCCAGATCCAGCACGACGCCGGCGAAGACCGCGAAGCCCACCCAGTGGTTGAGCCGGAAGGCGCGGAAGCACCCCTCGCGCGTGCGTCCGCGGATCAGGCGGTGGTGCCAGACGACCTGCGCCGCGGCGGCGGCCAGACCCAGCGCGAACCACGCACCCAGGCCGAGCGAGGCGCCCAACAGCCCCCAGGACACGAGGTAGGCGGTGTAGAAGCCCATGACCGCGGCGACGTCGAAACGCCCGAGCGTGATGGCCGAGGTCTTGATGCCGATCCTCAGGTCGTCGTCGCGGTCGACCATCGCGTACTCGGTGTCGTAGGCCAGCACCCAGAACAGGTTGGAGGCCAGCAACGCCCAGGCCTGCCAGGGCACGGCCGCGCCGATGTCGGCCCAGCCCCAGCCGGCGCCGCCGCGCACCGCGGCGAAGGCCATCGGGATGCCGAAACTGAAGGCCACGCCAAGGACGGCCTGCGGCATCGACACCACGCGCTTGGCATACGGGTAGGCCAGGGTCACGGCCAGGGCGGCGAAGGACAGCGCGATGGTCGTGGCGTTGGTGGTCAGCACCAGCGCGAAGGCCGCCAGCGCAAGCAGCGCCCCGACGGCCAGCGCCTCCTTCACCGACACCGCGCCCGAGGTCACCGGGCGCTGCGCGGTGCGCTTGACGTGGCGGTCGAACTCGCGGTCGGCCACGTCGTTGACGCAGCAACCGGCGCTGCGCATCAGGAAGGTGCCCAGCACGAACACCGCCAGCAGGTGTGTGCCCGGGGAGCCGCCGGCGGCCATCCACAAGGCACTCAGGCCCGGCCACAGCAGCAGCAGCCAGCCGGCGGGGCGGTCCCAGCGGATCAGGTTCAGGTACAGCGACAGGCGGCCGGTCGACATCGCCCTCATTGTCGTGCGCGCGGGCGGCGTGACGCGCCGACCCCGCAACACCAGCCCGCCGCCGCGCGCCAGGCCAGGGCGCGACTGCCCGGCGCCGTTGCGCGCGCGCAAGCTCCGCACCGTGCCCGATCGAGGTCACCGCCGCCCACGGTCGGGCCTTGCGCGGCCTCAGCCGCGGCAGGCCCGCAGCCCTCTACAAGTCGATCCGAGCGCGCCCCCAGCGCCGCCGACTCGCCCGAGCCGTGCCTGCGCGCCCACACCCTTCCACGCCAGGACGAGGACCTCTGCCGATGCCCCGATGGATACGCACACTTGCCGCCGCCACCCTGATGAGTTCGCTGAGCCTGCTGTCCGCCTGCGGCGGCGGCGACAGCAGCAGCACGGACGGCGACGTCGACATCGTCGCGCTGGCACAGCGTGCGCCGACCTTGTCCACGCTGGCGGAGGCCGTCGAGGCCGCGGGGCTGGCTGAAACCCTGTCCACCGCCGGCCCCTACACGGTGCTCGCGCCCACCAACGACGCCTTCGACGCCCTGCTGGACGAGCTCGGCATCGACAAGGCCACGCTGATGGCCGACCACGCACTGCTGCAATCGGTGCTGCGCTACCACGTGCTGCCGGGACGGGTGGCGCGAGCCGACATCCCTGCCGGACGCGCGATCGAGCCGCTGGACGGCGGCTTCCTCAAGATCGACACCGTGGGCGGCGATCTGGTGGCCACCGACGGTCGCAACCGCACCGCCCGGCTGCAGGCCACCGACCTTGCGGCGGCCAACGGGCTGGTCCACGTGATCGACCGGGTGCTGCTGCCGGCCGACCGCCCACTGGCCGAGGTCGTGCAGGCCGAGAGCGGCCTTGGGCGCCTGGCCGCGGCGCTGGCGGCCACGGGTCTTTCGACCACCCTGTCGGGCGCTGGCCCGTTCACCCTGTTCGCGCCCACCGACGCGGCCTTCGACGCACTGGCGGCGCAACTGGCGCTGACCCCGGCGCAGTTGCTGGCCGACGGGCCCTTGCTCACACGCGTGCTGGCCTACCACCTCGTCGACGCACGCGTCCTGCGCGCCGAGGTGCCGCTCGGTGCGCCGGTGACGACGCGGCTCGGGCGCAGCTTCACGATCGGCGCCGGCGCCGATGCCAACCTCCAGGTGACGGACGAGTGCGGTTGCACCGCCACCATCGTCCGCGCCGACCTGCTCGGCGCCAATGGCGTGATCCATGTGATCGACAAGGTGCTGCAGCCAGCGCCGTGAATACCGCCGAACGGGTCGATCAGGGCCCGGCCCGGCCACCCGCGAGCACCCTTCTCAGCCGCTCGACCGGCGCTTGCGCATCGCTTCATGCGCGGCCGCGGAGCCGTCGTGGAAGCTGCCGAACACCCGGTCCAGCGGCACCAGGCTGCCGCCGTAGTTGCAGTCGAAATAGCGATGGTGCAGGTAGTGGAAGTGGTTGCCGCTGTCCACGCCCAGCCGCGACCCGAGCATCAGCTTCTCGAAGCCGCTGTGGCCCAGCGCCGGGCTGAAGGCGGCGATGAAGATCTGGAACAGCGCATTGACCGGGTGCAGCGCGAGCAGCCACTGCACGACGACGGTGGAGAAGTACAGCAGTTGCTCCACCGGGTGCATCGCCAGCCCCGACCACGGCCCGACCTCGACATTCAGATGGTGCACGCCGTGCACCGTGCGGTACAGCGGCCGCCAGTGCAACAGGCGATGCACAAAGTAGAAGTGCACCGCGTGGATGAAGGGTGCGAGCAGCAGCATCAGCGCGACGCCCGTCCAGTAGGCCACCGCGTCGGCCTGCGGGTCGAGGCCCAGCACCGCGCCGAGCCCGGGCACGTGCCCGTTGGCCCACAGCCACCAGGTCGACGCCTCGTACAGGGTGATCGTCGGCACCCCCACCAGCAGCGTGCGCGCCATGTTGTCGCGCACCTGGTCGCCGAACCAGAAGCGCCGGTCGCCGCGCGCCAGCGGCCGCAGGCTGAACTTCAGGCGCTGCCCCTGGCGCCGCCAGACGTGCAGGTGCAGGTGCAGGCCGCCGAACAGCAGGCCCACGAGCAGGAGATTGCGCAGCAGCAGCGTCGCGACCCAGCCGGGTTCGACCTGCGCCATTGCCTCCAGCGGCGGCGTCAGCCAGGCCCAGCTCGCGCAGGCCAGCCCGAGCCACAGCGCGTTCATCGGCCACAGGAAGCCCGGCATGCCCACCAGCCAGCGCAAGGTGGCCAGCGGACGGGGCGGCCAGGCGAACAGCGGCGAGAAGCCGATCGGGCGCGCGGGATGCCAGTGGCCGCGCGCGTCGCGCGACCCGGTGTCGGTCAGGGTGTTCGATACGGGCATCGGCGGAACTCCTCCATGCGGGCCGGAGCGGGCACGGACCGTCCCGCGCCCGATGCGCTGTCCTTGAAGCAGGTCAAGGACACGCCGGCGGCGCGACGATACCGTGACGAGCAGGGGGCCGGCAAGCCCGCCGGCCGGGCTCGACGGCGCGGCGTGGGGCCGCAGTCCCCGCCGCAGGAGTTCCACGATGAGTTACAAGCACCTCCTCGTCCCGGTCGACGGCAGCACGCTGTCGACCAGGGCCATCAGCGCCAGCATCGACCTGGCGCGCCAGCTGGGCGCGTCGATCACCGGCTTCGTCGCCGAGCCGCTGCCGCCCGTGCACCAGGGGCCGGTGAGCGCCTCGATGATCGAGCGCGACCTGGCCGAGCACGACGCGACGAGCGCCGCGCACGCCCGACCCGTGCTGGCGCAGTTCGAGGCCGCCGCGCGCGCCGCGGGCGTGCCCTTCAAGGGCTTCTTCGATCAGGTCCCGCGTGTGGACCGGGCGATCATCGACACCGCCGAGGCCCAGGGCTGCGACATGATCGTGATGGTCACCCACGGCCGCGGCGCCTTCGGCGAGTTCCTGTTCGGCTCGCAGACCAAGGCCGTGCTGGCCGGCAGCCGCCTGCCGCTGCTGGTGCTGCATTGACGCGGCCCCACGGGCACGAGCCGCGGCAGACGTTCAGCCGTCGGACAGGCCGGACGACACCCGGCCCCCTGGCGGCGGCCAACCGTAGAACGCCGCGACCTCGGGGGCTCTGGCCATCGTGTCGGCCTCGCCCAGGTCGATCAGTTCGCGCGTGTACGGTGCCTCGAACAGCAGGTAGCTGGCCAGGGCGGCACCGCGTGCATCACGTCCCTGCCCGCTGACACCGACGCCACGCAGCAGGGTGCGCACGGTGGCCGGCAAGCGCGCCTGGTGACGCGCTGCGATGTCGTCCAGCCGCTGCGACGGGGCGATGACCAGGGCCTGGATGGGACGCAGGGGGGTGGCGGCCAACGCTGCGGGCGGCAGCAAGGCCAGCGTGCGGTTGATGCGCTCGAGCCGCTCGACGTCGACCGCCAGCGCATCGAGGAAGATCCCCGACAGTGCGTGCCCTCCGATCTGCGCCAGCGTCGGGTAGCCGGTGTTCTCCGGCCGGCGATCGGCCGGTTCGTGCATGCGTCCTGCGCCGATCACGAGCACTCGATCGGCCCCGAGGTGGATGGCCGGGGCGATCGGCGCGGTCTGCCGCATCGAGCCGTCGCCGAACCACTCGCGGCGTCCACCGCGATCGAGTTCGAAGGCCGGGAAGACGAAGGGGATGGCGGCCGACGCGAGCAGGTGCGGCAGCGCGATCGGCGCCGCCACGGCGTGGCGCTGCGAGCGCAACCACGGCTGCATCGGCACGGCCGATTGGTAGAACGTGACGTGCTCGCCACTGGTGTAGCTCGACGCCGTGACGGCCAGCGCACGCAACTGCCCGCTGGCCAGCAAGGGGCCCACCCGGCGCAGGGGCGCGGCGCGTGCCAGCAACTCGGCCAGGGGCGCGTTGTCCAGCAGCGAGCGCGGCCGCGCCCGGCGCCAGCGCGCCACCAGGAAGCCCAGCGACAGCATCGTCAACCACTGCGCACCACTGCGGATCACGCCCAGCGAATCGGCACGGTAGACCTGTTCGGCCCGGAAACCCTCCCAGACCTCGCTCAAGGCCTGCACCCCCGCGTCGACGTCATCGGCGCGGCAGGCCAGTGCCGCCGCATTGATCGCGCCCGCGGACGTGCCGCAGATGACGTCGAACAAGGGCCCGGTCGCACCGCTGGCACGCCGCAGCCGTGCCAGCGCGCGCAGCACGCCGACCTGGTAGGCCGCGCGCGCCCCGCCACCGCTGAGCACGAGCCCGGTCACCGCTGAGGCTTGCATGGCCACGAATGTAGCGCCTGGCCGGTCAGGGTCAACGCCGCGGATCGGTCGCGCGAGGCGGCTTCGGCCGTGTCGAGAGGCCGGCGAGGGCGTTCGGCGCCAGCCCGGCGCGACACGCTCGGACAGGGCCGGCGTCGGTTATCTTCGCCCGATGGCGATCTGCCAACCTGCCACTGCCGGGCCCCGGGCCGAGGTCGTGGACACAGCCGCTCGGCAGGCGGGGACGGTTCGGCCGACGCGGGCACGGCCGGCCGGCTGGCTGACCTGCGGGCTGGTGCCCTGGCCGACCTTTCGGCCGACCTTTCGGCCGACCTTGTGGCTGCCCTTTCGGCCGACCCATTGGCCGACCCATTGGCCGACCCTTTTGCCGACCCTTTTGCTGACCTTTCAGCAGGTCGTCGTGCTGCTCCTGCTCATCGGCCCGGCCCGGGCGGCCGAGCCGGCGCCGTCCGATGGGACGCCGGCCGGACCGCCATCGTTTGCCCGACTCGAGTCCGCCGGCGCGCGCATCGGCACGGTGCGCATCCGCCCGCGCAACGTCTTCGACACCGAGGACCCAGCGGAGGACCGAGCCCTGTTCCGGCTGGCCAACACGCTGCACATCGTGACCCGGGAAGAGGTGATCGAACGCTCGGTGCTGTTCGCGCCTGGACAGCTGGTGTCGGTGCAACGGATCGAGGAAACCGAGCGCCTGCTGCGGGCCAACCGCTTCCTCTACGACGCGCAGGTCCTGCCGGTCGCCACACGTGACGGGGTCGTCGACATCGAGGTGCTCACACGCGACACCTGGTCCTTGCAGCCGGGTCTGAGCCTGGGTCGCGCCGGCGGCGCCAACCAGGGCTCGATCCGCCTGCGCGAATACAACCTGCTGGGCACGGGTCTGGCACTGGATCTCAGCCGGCAGAGCACCGTCGACCGCGAGGAAACCGTCTTCGCCGTGTCGGGCGCCGGGCTGCTGGGCGATGACGTCGGCCTGGACATCGGCAGCGCGCAGGCCTCGGACGGACGGCGCCGCAGCGTGGTCGTGGCAAGGCCTTTCGAGGCCCTGGACTCGCGCTGGGCCGCCGGAGCCTCCTTCCACGACGACGACCGCGTCGACGACGTCTACCGCGGCGGCCAGGTCGCATCGAGCCTGCGCCGCAGGGAGCGTCGCGCCACGGTCCACGCCGGCTGGTCGGCCGGACTCGTGGACGGCTGGGTGCATCGACACACGGTCGGCGTGGATGTCCTCGATGACACCCATGCAGCCGAGCCCGGCCTGGTGGCGCCGCCGGTGCTGCCGGCCGATCAGCGACTGGTGCTGCCCTACGTCGGCGTCGAGATCCTGCAGGACCGCTACGAGCGTCAGGTCAACCGGGACCTCGTCGGCAAACCCGAGGACATCGCACTGGGCCTGCACATGCGCGTCCGGCTGGGTCGCGCCTCGCCACGGACCGGTTCCTCCCGCGCGGCCACACACTTCGGATTCGAATTGCAGCGCGGCTTCGCACCGAAGGCGGCCGATCTGGTCCTGGCGTCCGCGCGGCTGACGGGGGAGTACAGCCAGTCACAGCGCCGGCGGCAGCACGCCATGCTCGACCTGCGTGGCTATCGCGCCATCGGCCCGCGCACCTGGCTCTACGCCGCCGCCCGGCTCGAGCGCCTGACGCGGCCGGATCCGACCGTGGCACTCACCCTCGGTGGCGACAACGGCCTGCGCGGCTACCCGCTGCGCTTCCAGAGCGGAGACCGGCGCGCCCTGCTGACGCTCGAGGCGCGACACGACACGGGGCTGTACCTGTGGCGGCTGTTCCGCGTCGCGACCGCGGCCTACGCCGATGTCGGCCGGTCCTGGGGCGGCACCGGCAGCGGGGCCCGAGCGCCATGGCTGGCCGGTGTGGGGGTCGGTCTGCGCATCGTGAACGTCCGCGCCGCGTTCGGCAATGTGCTGCATGTCGACATCGCCTCCCCCCTCGACGCACCCGCAGGGGTGCGCAGGGTGCAGTTCCTGATTGAAACGCGCGCCCGATTCTGAACCCGACGTCGCGCCCCGCGTCGCGACCCGCATCGTGCCCGACGTGGCGCCCGACGTGGCGCCCGACTTGGCCCCCGGTCGGTCGCCGCCGGCCGACGCCGGAATACCCCCTCATCGCCCGCAAGACAGGGCTTGCCAGCCCCGCCGAACAGGCGCACACTGCACCAGACCGGGGCGCGGATGCCACCGCGCCTTCGGACCTTCGAGATCCACCCGGGCTCATGCACCGAAAGGAGGAATGGATGAATCTCAACATCAGCGGTCATCATCTCGACGTCACCCCCGCGCTGCGGGACTACGTGGTCACCAAGCTCGATCGCGTCACGCGGCACTTCGATCAGGTGGTCGACATCAACGTGCTGCTGTCGGTCGAGAAGCTCAAGGAAAAGGACAAGCGTCAGAAGGCCGAGGTGACGCTGCATGTCAAGGGCCGCGACATCTTCGTCGAGCACGCCCACGAGGATCTGTATGCCGCGATCGACCAGTTGATGGACAAGCTCGATCGCCAGGTCGTGCGGCACAAGGACCGGCTCCAGGACCACCACCATGAGGCGACCAAGCGCATGGAGGTCGGTTTGAACTGAGGGGGAGCGGCCGTTCGCCCGCCCGTGTGCGCCGCGCGAGCACGAGTGGCGCGGGCGGCACACGGCGGTGAGCCCTCCGCCGGGGCCTGTGACGTTCGCCACGGCCGGCCCTCGCTCACCCCGCGGATCGTGCGGGACTTGCGTGCACGCAAGTCGATTCCCCCATAATCGGCGCTCCCCTGACAGTGCTGCACCGGTGGCGCGGGCCGACTTGGCCCGTCCAGATGCCGGCTCCGAACGCATGAACCGTCTCGCCGCCATCCTGCCCGCCAGCAATGTGCTGGTCGATGTGGACGCCTCCAGCAAGAAGCGTGTCTTCGAGCAGGCGGGCCTGCTCTTCGAGAACCAGCACGCGATCGCCCGCGGCATCGTCAGTGACAACCTGTTCGCCCGCGAGCGCCTGGGCTCGACCGGCCTGGGGCATGGGGTGGCCATCCCGCACGGCCGCATCAAGGGCCTGAAGAACCCGCTGGCCGCGGTGCTGCGCCTGCGCCAGCCGATCGCCTTCGACGCGCCCGACGACGAGCCCGTGTCGCTGCTGATCTTCCTGCTGGTGCCGGAAGCCGCGACGCAACGCCATCTTGAGATCCTTTCCGAAATCGCCGAGCTCTTGTCCGACCGCGCCCTGCGCGATCGCCTGAAGTCCGAGCCGGACAGCGCGGGGCTGCACCGCCTGCTCAGCGGCTGGCAACCGCTGAAGACCGTGGCGTGAAACCCCGCCTGATCAGCGCCGAGGCGCTGTTCGACGCACACCGCGACACCCTGCACTGGGAGTGGGTGGCCGGCCACGCCCACCCCGAGCGGCACTTCGCCGATGCCGCAGTGCTGGACGCACGCTCGGCAGCCGACCTGGTCGGCTACCTGAACTACATCCACCCCTACCGGGTGCAGATCGTCGGCCGGCGCGAAGTCGCCTACCTCGACGCCTCGTCGGCCGAGGATCTCGAGCGGCGCATCGCCCGGATCGTGACGCTGGAGCCACCGCTGGTGATCGTCGCCGACGGGCAGACGCCGCCACCGAGGCTGGTGGCGATGTGCGAGCGGGCCGAGATCCCGCTGTTCGTCACGCGCGAATCTGCCGGGCAGGTGATCGATGCGATCCGCGCCTACCTTGGGCAGGTCTTCGCCGAGCGCACCACACGCCACGGCGTGTTCGTGGACATCCTGGGCATGGGCGTGCTGCTGACCGGTGAATCCGGACTGGGCAAGAGCGAGCTCGGATTGGAGTTGGTGTCACGCGGTCACGGCCTGGTGGCCGACGACGCGGTCGACCTCTATCGCATCTCGCAACACGCGATCGAGGGCCGCTGCCCCGAGTTGCTGATGAACCTGCTCGAGGTCCGCGGAATCGGTCTGCTCGACATCAAGGCCATCTTCGGCGAGACCGCCGTGCGCCGCAAGATGCGCCTGAAGCTGATCGTCCACCTCGTGCGCAAGGAGACGATGGAGCGCGATTTCGAGCGCCTGCCCCACGAGCCGCTGTACGAGGACGTGCTCGGCATGGCCGTGCGCAAGGTCGTGATCGCCGTCGACGCGGGACGCAACCTGGCCGTGCTGGTGGAGGCCGCCGTACGCAACACCATCCTCCAGCTGCGCGGCATCGACACCTACCGGGAGTTCATCGAGCGCCACCAGCGCGCGCTGCAGAATCCGCAGACCGAATGAAACCCGGCCTGGCGCAGCGCCCGGCAATCACCCGCCGCTTCATCGCCGACGGTGTTCACAGTCGGCTTTTGCGCACACGGCGTACAGCGCCAGGGTGTGGTCCTGCAGGCTGAAGCCGTGCTCCTGGGCGACGAGTCGCTGGCGCTTTTCGATCTCGGAGTCGAAGAATTCCTCCACCCGCCCGCAGGTCAGGCAGACGAGGTGGTCGTGGTGGTGCCCCTCGTCGAGTTCGAAGACCGACCGCCCCGATTCGAAGTTGCTGCGACGCAGCAGTCCCGCCTGCTCGAACTGCATCAGCACGCGGTAGACCGTCGCCAGACCGATGTCCACGCTCTCGTTGATCAAGGCGCGGTAGACGTCCTCGGCGCTCATGTGGCGGCGGTCCCCGCGCTGGAAGACCTCGAGGACCTTCAGGCGGGGCAGGGTGGCCTTCAGACCACTGCTCTTGAGTTCTTCGGCTCGACTCATCTCGGATCCCGGACTGGGCGCGGATGCAGGGCACCCGTCACTAGAATGCGCGAATGATAAGGATGTGTCGACACAGCGCGTGCTGCGGGGGCAAGCTGGCCGCCATGCTGGCGGTCCTGACGAGCCTGTGGGGATGTGCATCGGTCCAGCAGGTCACGGCCCGGGCCGATGTCCTGGGCCGGGACGTGGCGGCGCGGCTGCAGCCCTACCGGGTCGAGATCGTCCAGGGCAACGTCATCACCGCGGAGCAGGCGCAGGCGGTGCGAATCGGGATGACCCGTCAGCAGGTCCGCGCTGTGCTGGGCTCGCCGATGCTGGCCGACCCCTTCCACGCCGACCGCTGGGATTACATCTTCACGATCCGTCGCGAGGGCACGGCGCCACAGCGTCGCAACGTCGTGGCCTGGTTCCGCGGCGATGTGCTCGAGCGCCTGGAGGCACCGCAGGACCTGCCGTCGGAGTCGGCCTTCGTCGCGTCGATCGACCCCTTGCGGCCGGCCCGGGACGAGCCGCCGGTGCTCGAGCTGACGCCGGCGCAGCGCGAAGCGCTGGCGGCGCGCCGGCCCGCGGCCGCGGCAACGCCACCGTCGGCCACCCCTGCCGTGACGCCACGGCGCGACTACCCCCCCTTGGAGCCTTGATGAAGATCGCGATCGCCGGCAGCAGTGGCCGGATGGGCAGGATGCTGATCGAAGCCGTCCTGGGCAGTCCGGATCTGCGCCTGCACGGTGCGCTCGACCTGCCCGCAAGCCCCGCCATCGGCCAGGACGCCGCGGCCTTCCTCGGCCGCGCCAGCGGTGTCCCGGTGACCGCGGACCTCGACACCGCGCTGGCCGGCGCGCAGGTCCTGATCGACTTCACCCGGCCCGAAGGGACGATGGCGCACCTGCAGGCCTGCGCCCGACATGGCGTGAAGGCGGTGATCGGCACCACGGGGTTCTCCGACGAACAGAAAGATGCGATCGCCGCGCACGCCCGCGAGCACGCGGTCGTGATGGCGCCGAACATGAGCGTCGGGGTCAACGTGGTCCTGCGCCTGCTGGACGTGGCCGCGCGCGCCCTGCACCAGGGCTACGACATCGAGGTCATCGAAGCGCACCATCGCCACAAGGTCGATGCGCCCAGCGGCACCGCGCTGAAGATGGGTGAGGTGCTCGCTGCAGCCCTGGGCCGGGACCTGAAGGACTGCGCGGTCTACGCCCGCGAGGGCCACACGGGAGAGCGCGACCCCTCGACGATCGGCTTCTCGACGGTCCGCGGCGGCGACATCGTCGGCGACCACACGGTGCTGTTCGCCGGCACGGGCGAGCGCATCGAGATCACGCACCGCAGCAACAGCCGCGCCGGCTACTCGCAGGGCAGCCTGCGCGCCGCGCGCTTCCTCGCCGTCCACGACCACGGCCTGTTCGGCATGGAAGACGTGCTGGGCCTGTAGCCCCGGGACCGGCCCGGACGGCCGTGTGCCCGACGCGCGCCAGCGTCGTCCCCCTGTGCGCACCCCCCGGCTCCTACAATTTCCTGATGAACGACAAATACAACCCCGCCGAGGTCGAATCGGCGGTGCAGGCCTCCTGGCGCGCCCGCGACGTCTACCGCGTGAACGAGGACCCGACGCGGCCCAAGTTCTACGCCTGCTCCATGCTGCCCTATCCCAGCGGCAAGCTGCACATGGGGCATGTGCGCAACTACACCATCAACGACATGCTGACCCGTCATCTGCGGATGAAGGGCTTCAACGTGCTGATGCCCATGGGCTGGGACGCCTTCGGCCTGCCGGCGGAGAACGCGGCGATGAAGAACAAGGTCCCGCCGGCGCGCTGGACCTACGACAACATCGCCCACATGAAGGGTCAGATGCAGGCCATGGGCCTGGCCATCGACTGGAGCCGCGAGGTCGCCACCTGTGCGCCCGACTACTACCGGTGGAACCAGTGGCTGTTCCTGAAGATGCTGCAGGCCGGCATCGCCGAGCGCCGCACCCAGGTCGTCAACTGGGACCCGGTGGACCAGACCGTGCTCGCCAACGAGCAGGTCATCGACGGCCGCGGCTGGCGCTCTGGCGCGCCGGTGGAAAAGCGCGAGATCCCCGGCTACTACCTCAAGATCACGCAGTACGCCCCCGAACTGCTGGAGCACGTGCAGCAGCACCTGCCGGGCTGGCCCGAGCGCGTGAAGCTGATGCAGGAGAACTGGATCGGCAAGAGCGAGGGCGTGCGCTTCGCCTTCAAGCACGACATCCGCGGTGACGACGGACAGCCGCTGCAGGGTGGGCTGATGCACGTCTTCACCACCCGCGCCGACACCATCATGGGCGTGACCTTCTGCGCCGTGGCACCCGAGCACCCGCTGGCCGCGCACGCGGCGCAGCGCCACCCCGAGGTCGCCGCCTTCATCGAGGAGTGCAGGGCCGGGGGCACGACCGAGGCCGAACTCGCCACGCTCGAGAAGAAGGGCGTGCGCACCGGACTGCAGGTCACCCACCCGCTGACCGGCGCGGCGGTGGACGTGTGGGTCGGCAACTACGTGCTGATGAGCTATGGCGACGGCGCGGTCATGGGCGTGCCCGGGCACGACGAGCGCGACTTCGCCTTCGCGCTGAAGTACGGCATCCCCATCGTGCAGGTGATCGCCGTCGAGGGCGAGGGCCCCTACGACCTCACCCGCTGGCACGACTGGTACGCCGACAAGGCACGCGCAAGGGTCATGGCCTCGGGCCGCTACGACGGGCTGGACCACCGCGCGGCGGTCGACGCCGTGGCCCGCGACCTGGCCGCCCAGGGCCTGGGTGAGAAGCGGACGACGTGGCGCCTGCGCGACTGGGGCATCAGCCGCCAGCGCTACTGGGGCACGCCGATCCCCATCATCCACTGCGATGAGCACGGCGCGGTGCCGGTGCCCGAGCAGGACCTGCCGGTCGTGCTGCCCGAGGATTGCATCCCCGACGGCAGCGGCAACCCGCTGAACCGCCACGAAGGCTTCCACGCCGGCGTCACCTGCCCCGTGTGCGGCAAGCCGGCGCGGCGCGAGACCGACACGATGGACACCTTCGTGGATTCGTCGTGGTACTACATGCGCTACTGCGACCCGACGCTCGACACCGCGATGGTCGGCCCCGGCACCGCCTACTGGATGCCGATGGACCAGTACATCGGCGGCATCGAGCACGCGATCCTGCACCTGCTGTACGCGCGCTTCTGGACCAAGGTCATGCGCGACCTGAAGCTCGTCGCCGTCGACGAGCCCTTCACCAAGCTGCTGACCCAGGGCATGGTGTTGAACCACATCTACTCCCGGCGCGGCGACAAGGGCGGCATCGAGTACTTCTGGCCGCACGAGGTGGAGAACACCTTCGACGCCACGGGCAAGATCGACGGCGCTCGGCTGAAGGAGGCCAAGGGCGACCTGCCCGCGGGCACGCCCGTCACCTACGAGGGCGTGGGCACGATGTCCAAGTCCAAGAACAACGGCGTCGACCCGCAGGAACTCATCGACCGGTTTGGCGCAGACACCGCACGCCTGTTCGTGATGTTCGCCTCGCCGCCGGAGCAGACGCTGGAGTGGAACGACGCCGGGGTCGAGGGCGCGCACCGCTTCCTGCGCCGCCTGTGGGCCTGGGCGGCGCGGCACGAGGCGACCCTGCGCCGGGCCACCGCCAGCGACCTGTCCGGCGCCACGCTGCGCGGCGAGGCCCGCGCCCTGAGGCGCGAGGTCCACCTCGTGCTGCGGCAGGTGAGCTACGACTACGAGCGCATGCAGTACAACACCGTCGTGTCGGGCTGCATGAAGCTGCTCAACGCGCTGGAGGGCCACACGCCCGACGGCAGCGACGGCGACGCGGCGGTGCTGTGCGAGGGCCTGTCGGTGCTGCTGCGCGCGCTCTACCCCGCCTGCCCGCACCTCAGCTGCGCGCTGTGGGACTCGTTGGGCTATGCCGCGCGCGTCGGGGATCTGCTCGACGCGCCCTGGCCGCAAGTCGACGAGGCGGCGCTCGATCAGGACGAGATCGACCTGGTGCTGCAGGTCAACGGCAAGACGCGGGGGTCGATCCGCGTGCCGGCGGGCGCCGATCGCGCCGCCATCGAATCCCTGGCTGCCTCGAGCGCGGAGGTCGCGCGCTTCGCCGAGGGGCGGCCGGTGCGCAAGGTGGTCGTGGTGCCGGGACGACTGGTCAATGTGGTGGCCTGAGCAGCGCATGGACCGCAGGGCTTCGACCCGACTCGTCGTGCTCGGACTGTTGGGTGCGGGGGCGCTGTCGACGACCGCAGGTTGCGGTTTCGCACTGCGCACGACGACGCTGCCCTTCCAGCGGGTCACGCTGCAGGGTTTCGCCGACCGATCGCCGATGGCGCAGGCCATCCTGGAGGCCATGGGTGCGACCGTGCAGCGGGTGGCGACACCCGAGCAGGCCGAAGTGGCGGTCGTCTCGCTGGCGGAGTCGCGGCTGCGGACGGTGGCGGCCTTCAGTGCGACGCGTCGGGTCAGCGAGTTGCGGCTCGAGGTGCTGTTCCGGTTCAAGGCCCAGGACGGCGCCGGCCGCGAGCTGCTGGCACCGACCGAGTTGAGGCTCGTCCGCGACTCGAGCTACAGCGAAACGCAGGCTCAGGGCAAGGCCTTCGAGGAACAGCGGCTGTACCGGGAGATGGAGTCCGATATCGCACAACAGGTGATCCGGCGCCTTGCCACGCTGCAGCCACAGGCGCGGACGCCCGCAGCGGCGCGCGCCGACACGCCCGGCGTCCGCTGACCACAGGCGGGCACTCCCGGCGCGCCCGCCACCCGACCTGCCATGCAACTGCGCGCCGAACAGCTCGAATCCCACCTTCGCGCCGGACGCGGCCTGCGCGCGCTGTACACCCTGCACGGCGACGAGGCACTGCTCATGCAGGAGGCCGCCGATGCGATCCGCCAGGCCGCGCGCGTTGCGGGCTGCGCCGAGCGTGAGGTCTTCCACGTCGCCGGCGCGCATTTCGACTGGAGCGGCGTCCTCGGTGCGGCGCAGGAGCGCAGCCTGTTTGCCGAGCAACGCCTGATCGAGATCCGCATGCCCGGCGGCAAGCCGGGCAAGGACGGCTCCGAGGCGCTGCAGCGCTACGCCGAACGGATCTCCGAGGGCGTCGTCACCCTCGTGCTGCTGCCCCGCCTGGACAACACCCAGCTCAAGAGCGGGTGGTTCGCCGCGCTGGACGGTGCAGGGGTCACGGTGCGCATCGATCCCGTGGAGCGCGCGGCGCTGCCGGCCTGGATCGCGCGGCGCCTGGCTGCACAGGGCCAACGGGTGCGCGAAGGCGAGGAAGGTGAACGGACCTTGGCCTTCTTCGCCGATCGTGTCGAGGGCAACCTGCTGGCAGCGCACCAGGAGATCATGAAGCTTGCGCTGCTGCACCCGCCGGGAGAACTGAGCGCCGAGCAGGTGGAGGCGGCCGTGTTGAACGTGGCACGCTACGACGTGAGGCAGTGCTGCGAAGCCGTGCTGGCAGGCCAGCCCGGCAGGGCCCTGCGCATGCTCGACGGCCTGCGCGGCGAGGGCGAATCCGCCGTGTCGGTGCACTGGCAACTGGCCGATGACCTGCGTGCGCTGCAACGCGTGCGCATGGCGCTCGACCAGGGACAGCCCATGCCCGTGGCCCTCGGCGCCGCCCGGGTGTGGGGCCCGCGACAGCGGCAGATCGAACGCGCGGTGGGTCGGCTCGAGCGGCGCGAGATCGACCGGCTGATCGCCGCGGCCAGCCTGTGCGACGGCATCGTCAAGGGATTGCGCCGGCCCGACTGGCCGGAGGACCCTTGGGACGCCCTGCGACGCCTGGTGCTGCTGACCGCCAGCCGCACACGCGCCGCGGGCAACGGCCCGCCGCGCGATCTGGCGCTGGTGGCTTGAGGCCAGCCGCCGGGCTGGCGCGGGATACCCGTCGACTCCAGGCGCGCCGGGAGCCCTTTCAGCCTCAGTCCTGCAGACCGGCGCGCCAGGTCAGGCGCTCCAACGCCAGGGCCACGGTCGCGTCGCGAACAGCCGTGCGGTCCCCGTCCAGTTGCAGGCGCACCGCCGACGCCTCCCGGCCGCGCACGGCCAGCGCCAGCCACACCGTGCCCACCGGCTTGCCGGGCACCGCGCCGCCGGGTCCGGCGATGCCGGTCACCGCCACCGCCAGATCCGCAGCCGAGCGCGCCACCGCCCCCTGCGCCATCGCCAGCGCCACGGGCTCGCTGACGGCGCCGGAGCGCTCGATCAGCGCGGCATCGACCCCCAGCATCTGCGTCTTGGCCTCGTTGCTGTAGGTCACGAAGCCCCGGTCGAACCAGTGGCTGGACCCCGCCAGCGCGGTGCAGTGGGCAGCGATCAGACCACCGGTGCAACTTTCCGCCGTGGCGAGCCGCCAGCGACGGCCCAGCAGGGCATCGGCGAGCACCGCCACGCGCGCGATCATCACGGCAGCATCCATGGCGGACATTCCTCCTCGAAGGTGGGCAAGGGACGCTCGATTTCACCCCGGCAGCACCGCCACGGCGATCGCAATGGTCAACAAGGTGCATCCTGCGGCCACCAGGTCGTCGAACAGGATGCCGAACCCCTGGGCCCAGCCGATCGGCTGCCCGCGCCGGCGCTTGAACAGGCGGTCGGCCCAGCCGACCGGTCCCGGCTTGGCCGCATCGAAATAGCGGAACATGGCGAACGCCGCCAACTGCATCGTCCATCCCGCCGGCATCACCAGCCACAGCACGAGCCAGAACGCGACCACTTCGTCCCAGACCACGGCGCCGGGATCGCTCGAACCCAGGGCGCGAGCGGTGTGCGTGCAGGCCCACAGACCGACGCCGAACGCCGTCACGATCACCAACGCCCACGATGCGGGCGTCAACCAGCGGTCCAGCACGAGGAAGGCGACCCACGCCCACAGCGTCCCGACGGTGCCCGCCGCCCGCGGCGCCAGACCCGTGCCGAAACCGAGCGCGATCCAGCGTGCCGGGTGCTGCCGCATGAACCGGGCGCTGGCGTGCTGCGGGCCGGTGGCCTTCAAGGTGGTGGTGGTCAGCACGTCGATCAACCGCCGGTCGGCGTCGCGGGCGGTGCGGCGGGCGCGGCCGTCCCCGGCGCGAAATGGTCGTGCGAGCGCTGCTGCGACAGGTCCACGCAGCTGCCGCCGGCGTCGAGCGCCACGAGGCCGCGTCCGGTGGTGATCCGTCCGATGCGGGAAACCGCAGTGGCCGCGCGTGCCGCCGCCTCCTGCACCGCCGACCGCGCGTTCGCAGGCGCCGTGAACAGGAGTTCGTAGTCGTCGCCACCGCTGAGCTGGCAAAGACGGCGCAGCGCCGGGTCGAGACCGGCCACGCCTGCGCTGCTCGGCAGCCGATCGACGTCGATCTCGGCACCGACGCCGGAGCGCTCGAGCACATGTCCCAGGTCTCCCACCAGGCCGTCGCTCAGGTCGATCGCCGCGGTGGCCAGCCCACGCAGCGCCAGCCCCAGTGCCACGCGCGGCTGCGGCAGTTCCAGCGCGGTCCTCGCGTGCACGAAGTCGGCCGCGTCGAGCGTCAGCGTGCCGCGCAGCACCTCCAGGCCGAGCCGGGCGTCGCCGAGCGTGCCGCTGACCCAGAGTTCGTCCCCCGGTCGCGCACCGCTGCGCAGCAGCGCGGCCCCCGCCGGCACCTCACCCAGCACGGTGATGCACAGCGCCAAGGGACCGGCGGTCGTGTCGCCCCCCACCAGGTCGATGTCATGGCGCTGCGCGAGCGCGAACAGTCCTTCGGCCAGCTCGGCCAGCCAGGCATCGTCCGGCCGAGGCAGCGACAGCGCCAGCGTGAACGCCATCGGGCGCGCGCCGCAGGCCGCCAGATCGCTGAGGTTGACCGCCAGCGCCTTGTGCCCGAGCCGACGCGGGCTGACCGTGGACAGGAAATGGCGTCCCTCGACCAGCAGATCGGTCGAGACCGCCAACTGCATGCCGGGCGCGGGCGCCAGCAGCGCGCAGTCGTCGCCCACGCCGAGGACGGCGCGCCGCACCGGCCGCGTGAAATGCCGCCGGATCAGCTCGAACTCGCCCGAGACGCTCACCGGGCCTCCGTCGACGTGGCGTCACGCAGGCGGTTGGCGAGCTCGACCGCGGACTTCACACCGATCTTCTCGAAGATGCGCGCCCGGTGGACCTCGACCGTGCGCACACTGATGTCCAAGGCGTCCGCGATCAGTTTGTTGGGGCGCCCCTCGACCACCAGCCTCATGACGTCACGCTCGCGCTCGGTGAGTTCAGCCAGCCGCAACCCGACCTGGCGCCGATCGCGCCGACGCAGCAGGGTCTGTGCACTCGCGGCCAGGGCCTGCTCGACACGGTCCACCAGGGCATTGTTGGAAAACGGCTTTTCCACGAAGTCGAAGGCCCCGCGCTTGAGCGCGGCCACGGCGGTGGGCACGTCGCCGTGGCCGGTGAGGAAGATCACCGGCATGGCCGCGGTCAGGCCGCGCTCGACCAGTCGGTCGAACAGGGCCAGGCCGCTCGAACCCTGCATGCGCACGTCCAGCACGGCGCAGGAGGGCGCGTCAGGCCAGGCACCCGGGTCCGCGTCCAACCCCCTGCCATGCAGCCAGGACTCGAAGGCCTCGGCGCTGTCGAAACCCTCCGACAACAGCCGCCGCGTGCGCAGCAGCCAGGCCAGCGCATCGCGCACGACCACCTCGTCGTCGACCAGGTAGACGACAGGAAGACCGAGCGTGGGGTCGAGGTTCAGGCTCATGCATCAAGGCCGCAGGGCCGTCAGGAAGCTTGACGTGGGTCGTGCGGGGCACCGGCAGCCGGGAGCGTAAACCGGAAACGGGCGCCGCGCGGCGCAAGCGCGTCGCCGGTCTTCACGCCGGCCTGGTCGGCGGACGCGTCCACGCGCTCGGAGTCGGGCCGAGCCGTGCCGTGCGCGGTGTCGAAGTCGAGCGCACCTCCATGTTGCTCGATCACCGTGCGGCACAGGCTGAGCCCGAGGCCCATGCCCTCTGGGCGGGTCGAGAAGAAGGGCGTGAACAGCCTCGCGGCCACGTCCGGCGCGATGCCCGCACCGGCATCCTGGACGCTGAAGGTGATCCAGCGAGGGTGGGTCTGCCGCGCTTGCAGCGTCAACACACGAAATCTCTGCGGGGTCTTCGCCTCCATCGCCTGGATGCCGTTGCGCGAGAGGTTCAGCAGCACCTGCTCGACCATCGTGCGGTCGCAGCGGACCTGCGGCGCCGGCGTGGGGTAGTCGACCTCGAGGCGCACCCCGCTCTTGCGCGCCTGCAGCCGGACCAGGGGCAGCACCGCATCGAACAGCTGGTCAGCGCCGATCGTCTCGTGCAGTTGCTCGCGCCGACGCACATAGGCATGGACGCTCTTGATGACGCGGCCCGCTCGCTCGGCCTGATCGGCGATGCGCTGCATGGCCTCGCGCAGCAGGTCTGGCCGGTCCGGCTCCTGCCCGTCGAGCACGTTCAGCGAGCCACTGGCATAGCTCGAGATGGCCGCCAGCGGCTGGTTCAACTCGTGGCTGAGCAAGGACGCCATCTCCCCCACGGTGGCGAGTCGGGCTGCGGCCTGCAGGCGCTCTTCCTGCTGACGCGAAAGCTCCTCGGCGCGACGCTGTGCGCTCAGGTCGAGGACAGCGCTCATCCAGCCGGTCTGCCGCCCCGTGGCATCGATCAGTGCGGCCTCGTAGATCACGACCGGAAAGCGCTCGCCGCCCCGGCGCATGAACAATGTCTCGTACCCCTCTCGGGTCTCCGACCCGGGGCGCAGCCCACCGGCGTCGAGGGCCGCCAGGCGCGAGGCATGGCGCTCCTGGTAGGCACCCACCTGCTCCGGCGGCCAGTAGGGAGGCACCGTCCGGCCGAGCATGTCGTCGGCAGCGTAGCCGACCATCGAACAGAAGGCCGGGTTGACGTAGGTGACGCGTCCCTCGAGGTCGCGTGCGCGCAGGCCCGTGGGCAGTGAATCCTCCATCGCCTTGCGGAACGTGAGGGCCTCGGCCAGCGCACGCTCCGCGCTCGCGCGCCGCCGCACGTCACGCGCGAGCATGGTCACGACGACCGTCAGGGCCAACGAGAGGCCGAGCACCAGCGCCACCGTCAGGTTGGGAATGAGGCTGGGACGGCCGGAGGTGCTGTCCACGCGCAGCAGCAGCGCCTGCCCGGGGAGGTCGACCGTGCGCTCGGCCACATAGACACCGGCCCCGCGCTGCGCGCCGGCACGCGCCAGCCGCGCCCCGTCGCCTTCGACGAAGGAAAGTTCGTGACGGCGTCCCGAGGCGCCTTCGGCAGCGGATTCGAGCCAGGTCGCCAGCGCAAGGGTCGCGACGACGAAGCCGACCTCGCGCCCCTGCTCCTTCAGCGGCACGCACAGGTCCATCACCTCGGCACCCGCGCCGGCGACACCCGGGACGAAGTAGCTGCGCGACAACGAAGGCGAGGCGCTGCGCTGCGCTGCCGAGCAGGCGGCAAGGATGTCGCCGCTGAACTCCGCTCGCCCGAGCACGCCGAACAGGGCGCCGAGCGCCGGGCTGTCCGCGCCCTGGAGCAGACCGAGGTCGATGCCCCGGCGCTCGATGCGCGCCACGAAGGCGAATTGCGACATCAGCGATCGCGACTGCGTTTCCCAGTCGAGCGGTGCCGTCGACGCCCAGACCAGGCCCTGCAGGTCCTGCATGGCACGGGTCAATTGCCGCCTGAGGTCCGACGCCACCTCGCTGGCAAGGGCTTCGGTCGCATCCTGCGCCCGGGTCGACTCGTGGCTGACGGTCAGGCCGACGAGCAGGGCCTGTGCAACCGCCAGCAAGCCGACCAGCGCCACCCAGAGCAGCGCACGGCGCCAACGTCGGAAAGATGGGGACAGACCGGACATCAGGCGCGCAGTATTGCGCGAACGGACTTCACCGGGTCCGGGGACCGAGGCCGCGGGCGCCCGAAGGCGCCTCCCAGGAAGCTGTCGGGCTTGGGGCGCCGAAAGCGAAAATCGGCCTCAGCGAGGCCGGTTCTTGCCGGATTTGCATGCCCAGGGCCCCACCATGGGCCGGGAAGACGGTGCGAGACGGTGAGAGACGGTGAGAAGTGGACCGCTGCGGCCGATTTGGGGCCGGCGATTCCCAAGTCCGACAGCCTCCTAGAATCCCGTCCCCGGCACGCCTCGCCGCGAAGGCTGATCGACATGTCCAGCAAAGAACACCAGCGCGCCGAACTGCGCCGCGCCGCACTCGCCTACCACGAGTTCCCGACGCCGGGCAAGGTGGCGATCGCCGCGACCAAGCAACTGGTCAACCAGCGGGATCTCGCCCTGGCCTACTCGCCAGGCGTGGCCGCGGCCTGCGAGGAGATCGTCGCCGACCCTGCCAATGCATGGCGCTACACCTCCAAGGGCAACCTGGTGGCCGTCGTCACCAACGGCACCGCCGTGCTTGGTCTGGGCGACATCGGGCCGCTGGCGGCCAAGCCGGTGATGGAAGGCAAGGGGGTGCTGTTCAAGAAGTTCGCCGGCATCGACGTCTTCGACCTGGAGATCCGTGAACGGGACCTGGACCGCCTGGTCGACGTGATCGCCGCCCTGGAGCCGACCTTCGGCGGCATCAACCTCGAGGACATCAAGGCACCGGACTGCTTCTACGTCGAGCGCAAGCTGCGCGAGCGGATGAAGATCCCCGTCTTCCACGACGACCAGCATGGCACGGCCATCGTCGTCGGCGCCGCGCTGATGAACGGGCTCAAGGTCGTGGGCAAGGACATCACGCAGGTCAAGCTGGTGACCTCCGGGGCGGGTGCGGCGGCGCTGGCCTGCCTGAGCCTGCTGGTCAAGCTCGGCGTGCCGCGCAGCAACATCTGGGTCACCGATCTCGCCGGCGTGGTGTGGACGGGCCGGGCCGAGCTGATGGACCCGGACAAGGCGGAGTTTGCGCAGGACACCGAGGCCCGCGCGCTGTCCGAGGTCATCGAGGGCGCGGACGTCTTCCTCGGCCTGTCGGCCGCAGGCGTGCTCAAGCCCGAGATGGTGGCCCGGATGGCCGCGCGCCCCGTGATCTTCGCGCTGGCCAACCCCACGCCCGAGATCATGCCCGAGGAAGTGCTGGCGGTGCGCAGCGACGCCGTGATGGCCACCGGTCGCACCGATTACCCGAACCAGGTCAACAACGTCCTGTGCTTCCCGTACATCTTCCGCGGCGCGCTGGATTGCGGGGCCACCACGATCACCGACGCGATGGAGATCGCGGCCGTCCATGCCATCGCTGAACTGGCCCGGGCCGAGCAGAGCGAAGTCGTGGCGGCGGCGTACGCGGGTGCGACCCTGAGCTTCGGACCCGAATACCTGATTCCCAAGCCCTTCGACCCGCGACTGATGATCAAGATCGCGCCGGCGGTGGCACGCGCGGCCGAGGAATCCGGAGTCGCGCAACGCCCCATCGGCGACTTCGACGCCTACCGAGACCGGCTGCAGAGCTTCGTCTACGCCTCCGGCACGATCATGAAGCCGATCTACGCGCTGGCCAAGCGGGCCGAGCGCAAGCGGGTGGCCTATGCCGAAGGCGAGGAGGAACGCGTGCTGCGCGCGGTGCAGGTCGTGGTCGACGAGGGCCTTGCACGGCCCTCGCTGATCGGCCGGCCGGCCGTCATCGCCCAGCGGGTGGAGAAGTTCGGACTGCGGCTGCTGGAAGGGCGCGACTACGACGTCGTCAACACCGAGAACGACCACCGCTACCGCGATTACTGGCAGACCTATCACCGCATGACCTCGCGACGCGGCGTGACCGAGCAACTCGCCAAGATCGAGATGCGACGCCGGCTGACGCTGATCGGCGCGATGCTGCTGCACACGGACGAGGTGGACGGTCTGATCTGCGGCACCTGGGGCACGACCGGCATGCACCTGGTCTTCGTCGACCAGGTCATCGGACGACGCCCTGGCGTGCAGACCTACGCCTGCATGAACGGGCTGCTCCTGCCCGGGCGGCAGGTCTTCCTCGTCGACACCCATGTCAACGCGGACCCGACGGCTGAGCAGTTGGCCGAGATCACCGTCATGGCTGCCGAACAGTTGCAGCGCTTCGGCATCGCGCCGAAGGCTGCGCTGCTGTCGCACAGCAACTTCGGCTCGAGCAACCTGCCGTCGGCCGTCAAGATGCGCGACGTCCTGGCGCTGGTGCGTGAGCGCGCGCCCTGGCTCGAGATCGACGGCGAGATGCATGGCGACACGGCCCTGGACGCGGACTACCGGCGCCGGCTGATGCCTGACAGCACCCTCAGCGGCGAGGCCAATCTGCTGGTACTGCCCAACATCGACGCCGCCAACATCAGCTACAACCTGCTCAAGACAGCCGCCGGCGGTGGCATCGCGATCGGGCCGGTGCTGCTGGGCGCGGCCAAGCCGGTGCATATCCTCACGCCCTCGGCCACCGTACGCCGGGTCATCAACATGACGGCCCTGACGGTGGCGGACGCGAACGCAGCGCGCTGACGCCATCGGCACGCGGCCGATGGCCCGTGCGCCTGCGTGCTGCGCGCAGGGCATGCCTGCCGTGCGATCGCCACGGCAACTGCAAGCCTCTTTTTCCGATCGACGCAAGCGGCTGCAGATTTTCCCTCCGCGCGATGCACCATCAGCGGTCACGCCCTTGAGCTTTTGCGCGTACTCGGCTACCATTCAGCCCTCGTTTTCAAGGGTTTTCCCGTGTTCCGGTTGGGCCCCAAGTGGTGGAGTCGGTCGCTTCAGGCCCTGGCGATGGTCAGTTGCCTGGCGTCAGGGCCTTGGCTCGGTGCAGATCAGGCCTGGGCAAGATCGGCTTCGACGGCGGAGGTCGAGCAGACCGTGGGTTTGGCAGAGCTTCCTTCGGAAGCGCGCCACACGCGACGTCTGATCGGGCAAGGCGGTCCGTTCCCCTATCGCAAGGACGGTACGACGTTCTTCAACCGCGAGCGACTGCTGCCGTCCAAGCCGCGAGGCTACTACCGCGAGTACACGGTGCGCACACCCGGCGCCTCGAACAGGGGCGCCCGGCGCATCGTGTGTGGCGGCCAGGAACCGACGAAACCCTCGAATTGCTATTACACCGCTGACCACTACGCGAGTTTTCGGCTCATCATCGAATGATCGACGCAGGGTCAGCAGATCAGAATCGACACATTGCCTGAAGTCCAGGAGGCAGCGACCATGGAGTTGCAGACCATCCGTTCCAACATCGTCCAGTCGATCCGGGCCTACCGCATCGACGAGTTGATGTCCGCCGCGCAAACCGCCGGCCACCACTTCCTTTACGCCAACGTCTCGAAGGCGCAGAGCAAGCAGGAGGTGCTCGAGGGCATCGCGCAGGCCTTCAAGTTCCCGCCGCATTTCGGCAAGAACCTGGACGCGCTGTACGACTGCATGACCGACACGGTGCACAAGGCCGGGCCGCAACCGGGCTTCGTCATCGTGCTCGAACAGTTGCCCGATCACCCGAAGTTCGACCGCGAGGCGCGCGAGCAACTGCTCGACGTGTTCCGGGATGCGGCGGATTTCTGGGCCGAGCGCAAGATCGCCTTCCGTTGCTTCTACTCCTTCGCCGTGCCCAAGGCCCAGGAGGCAGGCACCTGGGAGGTGGCGGACACGCCGGCCAAGCCGGCCGCGAAGGTGGCGGTGTCGAAGAACGGCACGAACCCGAACTTCGGCATGAACATGCCGAAGATGATCAGTGCCTTCGACACGGCGGTCTGGCTGAAGGCGGCGGCCTGACGGGCCTGGCGCGCTGCCACCTCTCAGGCGCGGCGCGGCCGAGCCTGCATCCTGCGTCGTCGTTCGACGCGCCGGCCACACCGTCTCCGGCGGACTGAGGCCGGCACACATCCTTGCGCGCGCCCGCCGCACGCGACCACTCAGCCCGTCGGGTGCGGCGTCGCGAGGCGGGCCAGTTGCAGGTATTCGTCGACAGCGACTTCCTCGGCCCGGCGCTGCAGATCGAAGGTCTGCCGAACACCACGCGCCTCGAGCCACCGCCCGAGGGTGTGCCGCAGGATCTTGCGCCGCTGAGAGAAGGCGCAGGTCACGAGTTCTCCCAACGTGCGTGCGAGTTCGCCGCCGGGTGCTGCTGGCAGAGGAATCATCCTGACCACCGCCGAATCGACAGCCGGCGGCGGCGCGAAGGCGTGTGGCGCCACGTCGAACAGGTGCTCCATCGCGTAGCGGCACTGCAGCATCACGCTCAGCCGCCCGTACGACGCCTGCCCGGGCGCCGCCACCATGCGCTGGACCACCTCACGCTGCAGCATGAAATGCTGATCGACCACCTGATCGGCACAAGTCGCCAGGTGGAACAGCAGCGGTGTGGAGATGTTGTAAGGCAGGTTGCCGACGATCCGCAGCCGTCGGTCCTCATGATCCGGTCGGGAACCCCCGACCCTGTCGTCGGCAACGGCGGGGAGGCTGCCGAAGTCGACGCCGAGCGCATCGGCCTCGACCACCGTCACCCCCGGCCAGCGCCGTGCCCGGGCCGCCAGGTCCCGGTCCAGTTCGATCACCGTCAAGGCACCACAGGCCCTGAGGATCGGGTGCGTCAGGGCGCCCTGCCCGGGGCCGATCTCGCACAGGCGGTCGGTCGGCCGGGGATCGATCGCGTGAACGATGCGGTCGATCACCGCAGGGTCGACCAGGAAGTGCTGACCGAATCGCTTGCGTGCGACATGTGCCATCAGCACGCCTCCACGCCCGCCCTACAGGGGTGCATCGCGCAGCTCGACATAGGCGCGTGCGCGCAGCTCGCGCACCCACTCGACGTAGGCCGATTCGAACTTCTGTCCGCGCAGCACGTTGCGTGCCTGTTCACGCAGCACCCGTGGATCGACCGGCGCCTCTCGACGCTCGACCACCTCGATCAGATGCACGCCGAAGCGTGAGACCACCGGGTCCGACAAGCCACCCACGGGCAGCGCGTCCATCGCCTGCTCGAACTCCGGGACCGTCGCCCCGGGGGACAACCAGCCGAGGTCCCCCCCCTGGGGTGCCGACCTGTCCTCCGAGAAGTCGCGCGCCACGTCCTCGAAGCGAAGCTGGCCGCTGCCGATCCGCCGCTGGAACTCCGCGAGACGGGCACTGACCTCCTCGACCGACTGGCGCGCCGAGGGCCTGACGAGGATGTGCCGGGCCAGGGTCTGGACGACGCGGTCCTGCGGAGCATCCCCGAGCGCGCGCAGCTTCAGGATGTGGAAGCCGGCTCCGCTGCGCACCGGCACCTGGGTCACATCACCGGGTTGCAGCCCCTTGACCGCCGCGACGAAGAGGTCCGGCAACCTCGACGCCGGTCGCGGGCCGAGCGCGCCACCACGCTCCCGGTCGGCCGAATCCGACATCTCGCGGGCGACCTGCTCGAAGGCCTCACCCGCCCGCAGTCGCGAAAGCGCCTGTTCGGCTCGCTCGCGGCGCTGCTGCTCGAGCGCGGCATCGGCCGACTCGGGAACGCTGACCAGGATCTGGGCCAGGTCCAGGTCGCGCTGCGCCAAGGCCTGCTCGCGTCGCTGCGCAAGCCATTCATCGATCTCGGCCTCGGTCACGCGGATCCGGGCGCCGACCTCGCGCTCACGGGTGCGCTCCACCGCCAACTGGTCACGAAGGGTGGCACGCAAGCGCTGCAGGTCGAGGCCGTCCTGCGCGAGCCGGGCCCGCAGCTGGGCCATGTCGAGGCCATTGCGGGCCGCGATCGAGGCCACCGCGCGATCGACCTCTGCCTCGTCGATCCGACCGGCCGCCTCCCTGGCGTGGGTGAGCACGGCGCGCTCCTCGATCAGGCTCTCGAGCACCTGCCGGCGGAGTTCGTCCGCCGCAGGGGGCCGGGTGCCGGCCGCCGTCGCCTGGGCGCGTGCCCGCTCGATGCCACGCTCGACCTCGACCGCCGTGACGAGTTCACGGTTGACGACCGCCACGATATGGTCTGCCGGCCTCGCGACCGCTGCGGGCGCAGCGCCCACAGGCTGCGCTGCCGATGGCAGCCCGGCCAGTCCGATGAAGAGGGTGAGCATCGCCGCTGGCAGCCGGCGAAGGCCCCACAGCAGACTCATTGACCGGATCAGTTGCATGGACATGCGGGAGGTGCAGTGCCGGCCCTGCCGGCAGGGGCGCCAGGGCGGCGGGTCATCGAGCTGGCAGTGTTCGACACAGCCACCCTTCAAGTTTCACCGGTCGCCGGGCTCGGGGCGGACGGTGCAGGTTCAGTTCGCCGTGCATCGCGCAGCGGATTGTGCGATACGGGCAAGCCACGGGACCCGCCCCCGGCCCGGGGCTCCCGAACACCCTCATGGCCCGCCGAAGCGGGACGGGCGATCACGGACCGAATCGCGCGCCGACGCGGCGGGTCAATCCGGTCAGCTCGAGCTGGAACTCGATGGAAGTTGCCGATTCGGCGGCGCCAGTGGATGTGCGCTGCGCGAGCACCCGTCCGATCCAGCAGTTGCCGTCGACCTCGACCCCCAGGGTCGTGCCAGTCAGCCGCCGGTCTCGCACACTGTAGTCCAGCCGCCCGATGCCCGACAGGCGTCGCGCGCAACCGGCGCTCGCGCCGACATCGCCGCCAGACGACAGCAGCCACTGCCCGCCCACCTCGATCTGCTCTGACTGATCCTTGGCGTATCGGTACGCACCGGTCACCGCCCTGCCTTCCCCCGCGGCATGACTGGCAGAGAGCACCGAGCGCACCGGTCGCCGCGACTCGGCGTTCCAGCGCAGGGAGGCATCGAACACCCAGGCAGGTATCACCCGGCTGCTTCCGAGCAACAGAAGGTCGGAGATGCGGCTGGTCTGGGCCCCGCCCAAAGGGGTCAGGCGCTGGTTGGCCAGCAGGAATCGCTGCACCAGCCCCAAGCGCAGCAACTCATCGCCGCGGGTGGCATCCAGCACGCGCGTGAACAGACCGGCATTGAGCAGGTTGGAATCGGACACCTGATCGATGCCGGAGAAGTCGTTCTCGGTGAACACCGAAGAGAAGCCGAAGTCCGCCGGCGCGCTGTCGAACTTCAACTCGGGACTCTGGGCCTGTCGAGGGGTGTAGACATACATCAGCCTCGGCTCCAGGGTCTGCCGCAGGAGGCGACCGAAGCCCTGGAAATCCCGCTCCAGGTTCAGACCCCCGTCCACGCTGAGGGTGGGAATGGCGCGACCGAGGGCTCGGCGTCCATCGGGGAGCGCTTGATCCAGTGCGTAGGAGGCCGCATTGAGCCGTGTTCGCGGCGTGAGCCAGAAACCGCCTTCACGCCAGGGCCTGGACGCCTGCGCGAGCAGGTGCACGCGCTGCCCCGTCGGACGGGTCGACGACGCGGAGTCGTCGGGAAGGGTGAACCGGTTGAGCTCCGCCTGCACATCCCATTGCCAGCCGGCGAGTGCCTGCCCATCGACCTGCGCGCCCAGTTGCAGGGTACGTTGGTAGGGGACGGTGTAGGTGTCTTCGGGCACCTGCAGAGGCTGCCAGCGCTGAGCCCTCGCATAGGTCAGGACGGCATGCCCACCCAGTTCGAACGGCATCTCGGCGCGCGCCTGCTGTTGCAGCAGTCTGGGCGTCATGCCCAACTTGTCGGCGTCGAAGTCCTTCCACCACAGGTCGTCGGACACCGTGGCCACATCGATCTCGAAACGCCCGCGGGAAGCGTCGGGGCCCGTGAAGGGCAAGAGGCCTTCGTGGCGACCGTAGGCCGCATGCCGCGACCGGGACTCCAGCCGGTCGCGCGGCAGCAGGTTCAGGTGCCACTGCCCGGCATGGGAGGCCTCCAGATAACGATACTCCGCGTCGGCGGCCAAGCCACGTCGTGCCAGCAGACGCGGCGTGAGGGTGGCGTCACGGTTGGGGGCGATGTTCCAGTAGTAGGGCACGCCGACCTCCAGGCCGCTCTGCGTGCTCACGCGCAGGGCCGGCGCCAGCCAGCCAGACTTGCGTTCGTTGCTGACGGGAAACCGCAGGAGAGGCACGGCCAGCACCGGCACCCCCAGGAATCGCAGCACCGCGCCGCGCGCCACGGCCTCGTTGGCGTCCAGGTCCACGCGCAGTTCCCGGGCGGTGAGCAACCAGTCCGGATCGGCGGAACCGTCGCTCGGGCAGCTCGTGTACTCGGGGCCGAGCATCCGGAACTGCCGCTCACCCTCGAAAGCGATCGATGCGGCACGGCCTCGGGTGCCACGGTCGCCGAACTCGAAGGTCGGCTCGCGAAACACCCCCTCGAAGCGTCCGACCGTCAGATCCAGGCTCGGGCCGCTGAAGCGCGTGTTCCCCCGGCTCACGGTCACACCGCCCAACGCCGTGGCCCGATCGTCCTGAGGCGAGTAGGTCAGGCGATCGGCCTGCAACCGGACGTCGTCGCGGCGCAGGTCGACCGCGCCCTCGGCCTGCGTCGGACCCGCAGGCGTGCCGCTCAGGCGATCGGCCTCGATCCGCACCGTGGCGTCTGCAGCGGACGCGGGCGCGAGGACGGCCACCAGGCTCAGGGCAGACACGGCGCGGGCGACGGACCGACCAGACAGCGCCAGGCACCATCCTGTGGGGACCGTCGGTCGGCACGCGCAGTCAGTTTCTATGGACACAGGGTGACGATCGGTTCGAGCGGTGGCTGGTGCGAGGGCCGTTCCTAGAATCACCCTATTCTGTCATCTGCACGACCCGCCCACGGCGTGCGCGAACGGCCATGCCGAACGATTCGACCCCCCTCCTGGACTGGAGCGACCCGGCACGCGCAGAGGCCTTCGAGGCCTGGCTGGACCGGATCGGGGAGCGTTGGAACCTCGATCGGACCACGCTGGCGCCGGCATCCGCGGATGCCAGCTTCAGACGCTACTTCCGCGTCCACGGTCGCATGTCGAACGTCGCGACCTCGTTCATCGTGATGGACGCCGCGCCGCCACTGGAAGACACCCGACCCTTCGTGAAGGTGGCCGGTTTGCTCGGTCAGGCCGGCCTGCACGTGCCGCGGGTGCTGGAGGCCGATTTCGCAGCAGGTTTCCTCCTGCTGAGCGATCTCGGGCGGGAGCCCTATCTTCAGGCGCTGGCGGTTGCCACGCCGTCACGTGCCGATGCACTGGTGCGCGAGGCGCTGGCTGCGCTCGTGCAGATGCAGCAGCGGGTGACCGCCAGCGCACTGCCGCCCTACGACAGGGCCCTGCTGAACCGGGAACTCGATCTGTTCCCGCAGTGGTGCGTGCAGCGCCACTTCGGCATCCAGTGGAGCCCCGCCGAGACCGAGGCCTGGGCACGGGTGTGCCGTCTGCTCGTGGACAGTGCGCTGGCGCAGCCAGTGGTGGCGGTCCACCGCGACTGGATGCCGCGCAACCTGATGGTGACCGACCCCAACCCCGGGGTGCTGGACTTCCAGGATGCCGTCGCCGGGCCGATCACCTACGACACCGCCTCGCTGCTGCGCGACGCCTTCCTGTCCTGGGAGGAGGAACGCGAGATCGACTGGGCCATCCGGGGCTGGGACATGCAACGCAAGGCCGGCCTGCCGGTGGCTGACGATTTCGCCGAGCACTGGCGGCAACTCGAGTGGATGGGCCTGCAGCGCCACCTCAAGGTGCTGGGCATCTTCTGCCGCCTGCAGCACCGAGACGGCAAGCCCGCCTATGCGCAGGACCTGCCCCGCTTCTTCGGCTACGCCAGCCGCGTGGCGATGCGATACCGCGAACTTGCGCCCTTGTTGCGCCTGTTGGCGCCGATGTCTGGGCAGGCGGTGGCCGCCGGTTTCACGTTCTGAAGCGCCTCCAGCCAGCATCCGGCCTGCCCCTGTTGGCCGATGCGCTCGAAAGGCCCGTCGGATCCCCGACCAGGCGGCGGGCGCTTTTTCCCCGCCCGACCGCGTGCCCGGTTTTCAGGTCGCTGCCCAGTCCCCCGACTTGCCGCCCCGCTTTTCCAGCACCCGCAC
>Ga0172372_10000785_pt1 | contig 48667 bp, 37 predicted proteins | sample LakKiv5m_2_FD_114544 | JGI IMG/M metagenome (GOLD analysis project Ga0172372, IMG submission 114544) | Freshwater microbial communities from Kabuno Bay, South-Kivu, Congo - kab_092012_9.5m | ecosystem: Environmental > Aquatic > Freshwater > Lake | place: Democratic Republic of the Congo...
CCGTGTGGCCGTTCGAACTTCGGCTGTCCGTTTGGGATTTGGTTCCGCTGCTCGGCTCGGACTGGCTCCGCTGGGGCGACGGGCAGCGCGATTTCACCTCGGACTGGATACTTTGGAACGGCGGGAGTCCGGTTTGATCCTGATCCTGCCTGGCATCGAGGGCTGCAGCAGCATCAACGACAGTATAGCGCGAGGATTGGTTGAAGCGGGTTGTCGGGCAGCGATTCGGATTGAGGACTGGCGACGATTTCGTCCCTGGAATCCGCTGCATCTGGTGACCCTGAAGCACAATCGGAGGCAGGCTATCCGCATTGCCGGGATGATTGGTGAGTACTGCCGCCGGTACCCGGGACGCCCGGTGCATTTAATCGGGCATTCGGCTGGTGCCGGGATGGCTTTGTTTGTTTTGGAATCATTGCCAGAGGACTGTCAGGTGGAATCGGTGCTGTTGCTGGCTGCGGCGGTATCACGGCGTTATTCACTGGCGGCTGCCACGGCTCGAATTCGCGGATCTCTCTGGAACTTTTTTTCGCCGCTGGACTGGCCCACGGTGGGACTGGGAACGGCGGTCTTTGGGACAATGGATCGGCGACATGCTGTGTCTGCCGGTGCCCTGGGGTTTGCGAGTTGCAGTCATGCTCAAGTGCGGCAGGTCTGCTTTCGTCCGGGGATGCTGAGGCAGTGGAATTTCGGCGGTCACTTTGGCTGGACGAATGCGTTGTTTGTGCGTGATCGACTGGCCCCGCTGCTGCTGAATTCTGAGTGACAGAGTTGTGGTCTGTCTGAGTCGTCTGAATTACACCGTGGAAAGGATTCCCGAAGCCATGCTGCGAACTGATCGGACTCCCATTCGTACTCTGTTTCTAAGCGATCTGCATCTGGGTTTTCGCCATTCGAGGCCCGAGCAGATTTTGGACTGCCTGCAGCGTTACCGGCCCGAGCAGTTGTACGTGCTTGGTGACTTCATCGATGGCTGGTGTCTGGGACGCGGCTGGCACTGGTCAGAGGCCTGCAGTCGGGTTGTGACCAGCATCGCTGATCTGGCTGCCAGTGGTACTCGGGTAAGACTGGTGGCCGGCAATCATGACGACTTCCTGCGTTCTCCGCTGCTGCAAATGCTGATGCAGCGTTCTGGTTTCTGCGAGCTGGCGGACGAGTTCCTGCATCATGCCGCAGACGGTCGTCGGTTCCTGGTACTGCATGGCGATCAGTTCGACCCCTGGGAAAAGACAACGAGGCTGACGAGTGGTTCCATCGGACTGCTGTATGATTTGCTGCTGCGAGCCAACTCGACCTGGGGAAAACTGACGCATTGCGTGCTGCAGGGTGAGAATTCTTTGGTTTGTCGAGTGAAGCGGAGGCTGCGTGCACTGGGCAGTCACCTGAGTCACTTTCGCACGCAGGTTTCTCGACATGCAAGGTGTCGTGGATTTCATGGAGTCATCTGCGGTCACATTCACCAGCCTGAACTGCTGCAGCTTGAGGGGTTGGTGTGGTGCAATACCGGTGACTGGATTGAGAACTGCACGGCGGTTGTTGAGTATCACTGCGGTTCGCTGGAACTGGTGCGCATGGATGAGCTGCGGCAGGTGGAACGGGGAGGCCAGGTGAATGCAAGTAAAAATCGCTCGGATTTGCCTTTGGGGCGGCAGATTGAGGTCAATTTGCCGGTCTGTGGGGGAAAATCAACACAGAATTCCTGCGAAATCGTTCACGAGTTGTGTGCAAATTGATTGTGAATTTTTTGGACAGGCCGGGCTCTTAACTGTTCTTTAATTATCGTCGTCAATTCTTCACCGTGCTGTGGGACCGAAGTGCGTCGGGAAATCCGCGGGCGGTATTCAGGAGCAATTGGCATGCGACGGGAATTCGAAAGACAGCAAAGTCTGCTGGAGACAGCGGCCCTGTCCAGAGCGCAGGTTGTCGCGAACTGGCTGCTGTTACTGGCCTCACGGCTGGCTGATTTTGACGGCGGGCTGTGGGATCCGTGTTTGACGGAGTGTGATGAGTTGGCTGCAGACAGTCGCGAGTTTGAGACTCAGGGTCTGCAGATGATCATGCGACTGCGACCGGCGGGAACAGAACTGAGAAAAGCTCTGTTGTTGACAAATTCGTGGCCTGTTTTGCGTCAGGCTGTGCGGCTGGCCGAACGAATTTCTGAAGTGGCCTCAGAGTTCAGTTACGTGCAGGACTTTCCGGTACCAGCACTGCTGCCCGCTGTTGCTCGTGCCACAGGAAACGTTTTGACGGCCGGCATCCGGACTGTCAGGGACTGGGACGAGGACTCCTGTCGCAGTGTGATGCATGCAGCGGCAATAGTCAGGCGTCAGTGCACAACGCTGCAGCAGCAGTTGACAGAGCAGCTGCGGGGGCAAGCGGAGGATCTGCCGTGGGTATTGCGGCTGCAAATGCAGGCCGAATGGCTGGCGATGATTGCCGACGGTGCTGCGGCGTTTGCTGAGGATGTACGTCGCGCGGTGGCAGCCTGTCCGGCTTCGCAGATTTCGATGGCATTCACCGCTGACGACGATCTGCCTGCTGAGGACTGGGGCATCAGAGAAACACCACGAGTCTGACATTGGGAGTGGCCGAATGCAGTCGAGGATTCTGCTGATTGACGACGACGAGCGGTCGACCGGGCTGGTGCGGGACTGCCTTGAGCAGGCCGGGCATATGATCTTTCATGCTCGCGATGGTCGATCGGGGCTGGAATCCGTGCGATCTTTGCTGCCAGATCTGATCGTTTCGGAAGTTGTCCTGCCGGCGCTGGATGGTATGGAGCTCTGTCGTCAGGTGAAGGCCGACAGCAGAACAGCCAGTGTGCCGCTGATGTTTCTGACAGTCCGGACTTCGGAGATGGATCAGATTGCGGGTCTGAGTCTGGGTGCTGATGACTATCTCGGCAAGCCGCCGCATGCACAACTGCTGGTGCATCGTGTGCAGGCGCTGCTGCGGCGTCGCGAACAGCCTGCTGCGGTCACTTCGGTCCTGATGCTGCACGGGATTGAAATGAATCGGCAGTATTATTCTGCGTGGATCGGCAAGCAGTCGCTGGATTTGACTCGCACGGAATTCGAGCTGCTGTGGACGCTGATGGCGCAGCCGGGCCGCCCGTTTTCTCGCCACGAACTGCTGGACTATGCGCGCGGGCAAAACACTGCCGCCATGGAACGAACAATTGACGTCCACGTGAAATCACTGCGGCAGAAACTGGGTGCTGCAGGCGAAATGGTTGAGACGGTGCGAGGAATTGGTTATCGGATCGCGAGGTCGTAGCCGGGTGTCGCTGGACGCCGGGGACGAGCGTTTGAATGTGCAGTGGGAGGGGCCGGGCGGAGGGCAGGAGGCGGGGGTTTTTGAGGGGGGGGCTCGGGCTGGAAAGCCCGAGCTACGATTTTGAGTGGGGGGGCTCGGGCTGGAAAGCCCGAGCTACGATTTGGGTGGTGGGCTCGGGCTGGAAGGCCCGAGCTGCGTGTGATTCTGATCAGGGTTTGACTCGTACCAGCTTCATCAGGCGACCGGCGACGTTCCAGTCCTGCACGTACAGGTTGCCGCTGGCGTCCCAGTACGAACCATGAGTGCCGCTGAAGACGCCTTCGACCCACTGATCCTGGGGCACATTGAAGTTGCCGCCTTTCTTTGGATCTGCATTGTGGCCCAGCACAGCCACGATGGTGTTGGACTTGTCGAGAATCACCAGTCGGCCCTGCAGATCGGGGACAGACACGTAGTCTCCCTGGACTGCGGCTGACGTGGGCATGCCCAGACCTGTGATGACTTCATCGATGTAGTTGCCATTGAGGTCGTAATGCAGCAGACGGCCTTTGGGCTGATGATTGCGGTCGCAGATCAGCAGGCGTGGCGGTTCGTAGCGAGTATCCAGTGTCATTCCGTGAGCCGTATTGAACTGTTTCAGGTCGTTGCCTTTTTGTCCGAAATGGCTGAGGTATTTGCCTGTGCGGTCATAGCGAAAAATATGGTTGCTGGAATAGCCATCGGAGAGGTAGATGTCGCCGGTGGGGCCGACAGTGATGGCCGTGGGTTTGAAGTCCTTCAGACCCAGGCCCGATTCTTCCGGATATGTCAGCTTCAGCACGATGGCTCCGGTTTCCGCATTGAACTTGATGCCTTCCTTTGCGTTATTGCGGGCCCCGTAGATGTACTCGCCGTCCGCCTCAGCGCGAATTTCCAGGTCATGAATGCTGGTGTATTCGTCACCCAGAAAACGGCGGATCACCTGGCCGTCCGGTGAGAACACAAACACACCGATGTTAGCGCTGGTGTAGACATTGCCGGCTTTGTCGACCACGACACCGCCGTGAGTCGAGCCGAGGACCGAACGTCCATCTGCGTTCAGCCCCCACCCGGGCACCGTATCAAATGTCATCGTGCCGGTACCCATGCGTACGGGCTGAGCCTGGAACCCGAACACGTTCCCTGGCAGCAGCCCGACCAGAGCGCAAACCAGAGACAATTTCAGCAAACGCAACATAGAAGTCATTCCTTCCGGGAAAGTAGTGGGAGCCGGAAACTGGGGCCTTGACGAATACGTTAGCAAAAAGGGTGCGTCACGGAAGCAGCAGGCGGGTATTTTTCGCCGCGGATGAGTGCGGATTGTGCGGATCATCAACGTGTCAGAATCCGTGACAGCGATAAGGCGAGTGTGCGCATGGCAGGGGGCAGCGGTTTGCGCTGCCCCCTGCGTTACTTTTCGCGAATTTCTGACTGTGGATCTGTGTGGCGCGTCAGTATTCGTTGGCTTCGCCGCTTGTGGCGGCCAGTACGGCAGACGAATTGCGGACGATCTGGCGGATGGTGCGAGCGTCCCGCTCGGCTGACAGTTTCGCGATTGCAGCCTGCAGGGGCATGACGCCGAGGTCTCCGTCGATGCGACAGCGGACGGCCACGGAATTGGTTTCCGCTTCCTTGGGGCCGACGACCAGCATATAGGGAATCAGGTCGAGCTGGGCTTCGCGGATCTTCGCCTGCACTCGCGCACTTTGCAGGTCGGCTGAAACGCGGAAGCCAGCCTGTCGCAGCTGATCGGCCACCTGGCCAGCGTAATCGTCGCTCTTTTCGCTGAGCGGCAGTACGCGGATTTGTTCGGGAGCCAGCCACAGCGGGAAGGCGCCGGCAAAGTGTTCGATCAGCACGCCGCAGAAACGTTCCATCGAGCCAAAGGGGGCTCTGTGAATCATCACTGGCCGGTGCGGGCGGTTGTCAGGTCCGGTGTATTCAAGCTGGAACCGCTGCGGCAGGTTGTAGTCCAGCTGCACTGTCCCCAGCTGCCATTCGCGTCCCAGGCAGTCCTTGACCATGAAGTCGGTTTTGGGGCCGTAGAATGCCGCCTCGCCCTCACATTCGATGAAGTTCAGCCCCTGTTCGGTCAGGACTTTGCGCAGGGTGCCCTGCGCCTGTTCCCAGAGTTCCGGGCTGCCCACGTATTTGTCGGAGCGTGGATCGCGAGTCGACAGCTGGACTCGATAGTCGTCCAGTCCGACGGACTGCAGGACAAACTTCACGAGGCCCAGTGTCTCCTTGAATTCGTGCTCGACCTGTTCCGGGGTACAGAAGAGGTGAGCGTCGTCCTGAGTCAGCCCGCGGACTCGCAGCATCCCGTTCAGCTCGCCCGACTGTTCGTGGCGGTAGACTGTGCCGAACTCGGCCAGTCGTACGGGCAGATCGCGATAACTGCGGGGCAGTGCTTTGTACATCTGCACGTGATGCGGGCAGTTCATGGGTTTCAGCAGGAAGCGTTCCTGCTGCTTTTCCCAGCGACGGAGGAATTCGCGTTTCTGATCGTCGGAACCCTGACGCGGAAATTCGCGGGAATCGAAGCCCAGCACTTCAGCGGCTTCCAGCAGGCGACGTTCGGTCGGAGCGTCCGGCGGAGCCAGTTCGGTATCCTGGGGGTCGAGGCAGCGGATCCACCAGTCGATGAGCTGGCCGGCAGAATGGCCGAAGATGGGAGCGAACTGCGAATCGCGGTAGTAGGGGAAGTGACCGCTGGTCTCATACATTTCGACGCGACCGATATGCGGCGAGTACACTGGCTGATAGCCGCGTCGCAGCAGTTCGGCCTTGATGAATTCTTCGAGTGTGGCGCGAATCATGGCGCCTTTGGGGAGCCACAGGCAGAGACCTTGTCCGACATCGTTGGTGATGGTGAACAGACCCAGTTTTTTACCGAGGACCCGGTGGTCTCGTTTGCGAGCTTCTTCCAGCTGTTCGAGCCATGCTTTCAGGTCTTTGCGGTCGAACCATGCGGTGCCGTAGACTCGCTGCAGCCGGCGTGAGCTGGAATCGCCCTTCCAGTAGGCACCGGCGACACTGGTGATCTTGAACGCTTTAATGCGACCGGCGTGCGGGATATGCGGGCCGCGGCAGAGGTCGAGGAATTCGCCCTGGCGGTAGAAGCTGAGCGTCTGGTGATCAGCCAGTCCGGTGCGGATATGATCGGTTTTGAGCTGCTGGTCGAGGTCTGAGCAGAGCTGGATGGCTTCGTCGCGGGTGGCGGTGAATCGTTCGAAGGGTTCCGCTGCGTCGATGATTTTTTGCATTTCGGCTTCGATCCGCGGAAAGTCTTCTTCGCTGATCGGGGTCGCCAGATCGAAGTCGTAATAGAATCCGTTGCCGGTTGTGGGTCCGAAGGCCAGACCGGTACCGGGGAACAGTCGCATGACAGCGCGGGCCATCACATGAGCGCAGCTGTGGCGCATGACCCCGAGTGCTTCGGCATCGCGTTCGGTGATCAGGCGGAGCGGTACTGGGCGGTGTGGTGTGAGTTCTGCGAGTGGACGCATGGCATCGACGACAGTGCCGTCAATGCTGGCTGCGATGGTGGCTTTGGCCAGACGTTCACCGATACCAGCGGCGACGTCAAGGGCGGTGGCGGAATCAGAATGTTCGATCACATTGCCATCGGGGAGCTGAACCTGAATCATGGATCCGTTCTTCGTTGAAAACCGGGGCTGGGCTGGTGGCGGCCACTACAAAAAGTCGCCACACCGGGCCTGACGCGAGCCTGGTAATTTAACAGGGACACAGCATTTGGTGCAAATGCTGTCAAAATCCTGAGATTTTTCAGAGGCGGGAGTCCGGGGGAAGAAAAAGAAACGACCTGTGCACCGAGGTGCACAGGTCGTCTGGAGGAGAGCCTTAAGCGTCAGCGAAGCCGGTCAGCCTGCTGCAGGCTCGGTGGCTGCTGGCTGCTGAGCGCGTTTCTTGCGCCAGGTGCGGCCGGCAGTGATGGCAAAGCCACCGGCCAGCAGAGCCCAGTGACCTGGTTCCGGCGTCACGACGGTGAAGAAGCCACCAATCTCACCGATAGGGTTCGCGGAGGTGTGGATGTTAATGTAGGCCTTTCCGGTGTTCATGTACTCGACAAATTTGGCGTTCAGCTGGTCGATCGTCAGTCCCGCGTGAGCAGTCTTGAAGGGATTGCTCCATCCGGGGGTTGAGGTCAGTGTTGAGACGTCAAATGTGCGATCGTAACTGCCGGAAGGCCCTGGCGTGGTGCTGCTCCAGCCTGGTGCGCCACTGCCAACTCCGAATCCGAGTGCCACCGCTGGATTCGGATTGGAGAAGGTGTAGGGGGGCGAGGTGCTGGCTGCGTGAATGTGTCCTACCGTCGGATTTCCAGTGAGTCCGGCGTACGAGAACTGCACGCGGATCGTTTTGGCGGTTTCGTTGAAGAACACTTCGGAATTGCCGGTTCCGGTAGCTCCGGCTGCCTGTGGCCCGAAGGTAGAGACCCAGGTCCAGTCGGCCATGGCTGAGCCGGGAGTTGCTGCCAGCATCATTGTTGCTGCCGCCAGACGCACGGCGACAGCCCACACTGTTCGTTTCATTGTCATTGCTCCCAGGGATTGCGTGAACACTCGAGCATGCCTGCCACGCTCGGTGCAGGCATCCTGAGCAGCAGTCTGCCCGGACGCAAATCTTTTCTGCTGTTTAAATCAAACAAAATGAATGAATAAAACGCCTGAAATATGGGCTAAAAAGGCTGGTTATTTGACATTATTTTTCATTTTTTGAATGTGTTTTGTGTTAAGTGTTAATCTGCAGCAGGACTGGCTGCAGTGGCGGTGGTTCATGCTGCCCGACTTAGCAGGTTTGCAAATTGTTTGGGGTTGATGTTCGGTTTTCCTGACGCCGTTTTTTTTGGAGAAAAACGCGTTTGTTGGTTGTTGTGGGGGATTCAGGGGCTGGGTTTTTCGGCAGATGTCAAACGAGGGGGCTCAAACAGGAAAACCTGGTCTTTTAATAATGATTTTCGGCTCGGTTTACACCGCGGTCGGCGGGGTCTGCCTGATCGTTGGCTCGGGCTGGTGAGTTGTTCCGGGGGCGAAAGCCGCTAAGAATACCGTTTTTGGGGCGCGCGGGTGCTGAGTTTTGGTTTTGCCGGAGCGGGGGAGTGGCTGGTATCAGAACAATGTGCGTACAATTTTTTCGGGGGCGGATGGTCAGCTTTCGCTGTGCTTTTCGGGGCATGCGACTGCTGGTTGGTGGCCAGACGAATGCTCGAATTCACGCTGCTGCCACGGTGCTGGTACTGCTGTTGGGATTTTGGCTGCGGCTGGCGTCTGCACAGTGGGGGCTGCTGCTGCTGGCGATTGCGCTGGTGTGGGTGGCTGAGGCTTTAAATACGGCGATTGAGCGGCTGACGGATCTGGTATCGCCGGAGTACCGTCCGCTGGCTGGTGAAGTCAAGGATCTGGCGGCTGCGGGTGTCCTGCTGGCGGCGCTGGGCGGCGCCGGGATCGCACTGGTGGTGTTTGGGCCGGCATTGCTGGCCGCTGCTGCAGCCAGCGGATCAGGCGGCTGACGGCAGCAGCTCGCTGGCCAGCGATTCGATCTGTTCGGCACCGATGACCGATCGCTGTTCGGCAAATCCAACCAGCAGGGCGAGGTCCCCGATGCGATTGATTCTCCGGGGAATGCCGCTGCTGACGTCATGCAGACTGACCAGTGCGTCATCGGTGAACAGTGGCCTGTCGCTTCCGGCCTGTCGCAGGCACTGCTGCACATAGTCGGCGGTTTCGACGGCGGTGAAGCCGTGCAGTGGCGACGACACGGTGACTCGTTCGCTGAGTTCCCCAAATCGTCGCATGCGGGGCAGCAGGATCGGCTGTCCGGCGAGGATCACGGACAGTCTGATATTGGCATCGGATTCCGCCAGGGTCAGCAGCGGCAGTACTGTCTGCATCAGCGCTTCGTCGGACAGCTGGTGGGCGTCGTCGAAAAACAAAAGCGGGCGGCGTCCCTGGAGTGCGTGCCGTCGCAGAGCACTGCGAAGTTCTCGAAATACGGCATCGCGACCGACGGGCTGAGCGGGTTCCTGTTCCGTTTGCAGCTCAGCCAGGATCATCCGCGTCAGTTCGTCGGCTGAGAGTGCCGGAAACACGAGGTGTACAAAGGGGCGTGAACGCGGATATTCGGCAGCGAAGTAGCGGATCAATGCTGATTTGCCGGTGCCTGTGAGTCCGGGAATCACGCAGGGGCCATTGAGATTGTCAATCGCGTACTGCAGTCGGAGCAGGGCGGACTGCACACTGCGGCTGCGGTAGAACAGCAGTGGTTCCGCAGTCTGCGAGAAGGGCCGCTGCTGCAGTTTCCAATACGCTTCGTACATAGTGTCTGTTCCTGTCAGTTGGCGATCGCGGGCTGATTCATGGGCTGAATCTGTCCGGTGAATCTGAGTGGTCGACCGCTGCCTGCTTTGCGGGGTGTGCGAGCGGGCTGCTGGTCGGGGTAAACTGCTTCTGCAGCCGATTCGTCGGATTCTGCAGCTGGCGAGGAGAATACGGGAGCGTGGTCCGGCACTTCTGTGGTGGCTGCTGTTCGCTGCAGTTTTCCCGCCGGCAGTTCGCCGGTTGCCAGGCTCGGTGCCGCCAGCTCCTCGTCCAGAGTCATCACCGGAGGTGCGGATTTCAGGTCAGGTTCTGCGAGCATTCGCTGGATCTGCTGATCGTGTTTGTGCGAGTGGTGATCGGCGGTTTCGAATTCCCTGAGCAGCTGATCGACATCAACTGAGTCCTCGGCGTTGTCTGCGACTGCTGCGGCCGGCTGCCGCAGATCTGCCCAGACAACCCAGGCCATGCCGACGGACAGCAGGAGTGCGGCGGCTGTTCGCAGCCGGTCATTCCAGCTGCCAGAATCCAGCGTTGTGGCCGAATTCTGCAGGCCGGCTGCTGTCTGAGCGGTGCTGGCAGCCATACTGCGCAGCCGAGCCGGAACTTTGAACCGCCTTTCCTGGGCCGGTGGCACGCCTGAGGCGGCAGCGGGGGCGGCTGATTCCTGGGTCAGCGGGGGGCTGACAGGCGGAGGTGAGTTGTTTGAGCCGAGCGACGGGACGGCGTTCGTGCAGCGGTCTGCGACGGCCACTTCTGCCGGCTCTGGCGGGCAGATGACGATGGCCTGGAAGGCCGCAAAGCCGGAGGGCAGTGCGGGGGCTGGTTCGATCAGCGGAGGTTCCGGCAGCGGAGCGGCCTGTGGCTGGGGCAGCAGTGTGTGTGCCGGCTGGCAGGCAAGTGGCGTTGTCTGGGGGGCAGCGGGGGGCTGCGGGGGTGTGGCCGGGCTTCCGGTCATGCCTCCGGCGGCAATTTTTTGCAGTGCATCAGCGAGGGTATCATTCATGGGTGTCGCCTTCCGTGCGGTCACATAACGGTCACTCCGGAATGTAATTTTTTCTGCAGGCTGGTGGATCGAAAAAATGGCTGGTGGTGAATTTTGCGGATGCGGCGTCTGGAATGAGTGCTGGAAATCGGAGCAAAGTGCCGAAGGCGGTGACGCAGGAATTCGCCGGCCGGCAATTTCTGCCGTTTTTCCACTTCCTGCGAACCCCCCGGTGTTTTGAGAATCTCGGGGGTGCGTTTCTTGTATGGAGAGAGGCAAGGTGGAATACTGCCGTTTTTACTCGCACCGGCCGCTTGCGGCCTCCAAAAACCTGTTCGGATGCACAGAAGCATGCTGTGGGAAGTGGAAATCCTGCCTGCGGGCGGTGAAAAGGACTATGAAGGTCAGCGGGTTCTGGCGGCAGCCGGGCACCAGGGGATCGGCGAATTGCAGTCGGTACGAGCTGGTCGGGCCTTTTTGGTGCAGGGTGATTTGAATGCCGAGCAGGTACGATCCGGTGCGGCGGCGCTGCTGGCGGATCCGGTGACAGAGCAGTTCAGTGTGCGAGCGTTGCCGGCGGATGTCGGGGCTGCGGCAGCTGATGGTTCGATACTGCTGAACGTGCTGTTTCATCCGGGCGTGACGGATTCGGTCGCCGAGAATGCTCGTGAGGCACTGCGGCGTCACGGTCTGGCGGTGACTCATGCGGCCACCTGCCGTCGTTACTGGATTACGGGTCAGCTGTCACCTGCGCGGCTGCAGCTGTTGTCTCGTCGAGTTCTGGCGAACGAAGCCATAGAGCACATTGCGACCGGTCCGCTGCAGATTCGTGATCTGTCGGTGGGAACGGAGTACAAATTTCGCCAGACGATTGTACCGATCCGGACGATGGACGATGCTGGTCTGCAGGATTTGAGCAAGCGTGGCCAGCTGTATCTCAGTCTGACAGAGATGCGGACGGTGCGTGATCATTTCGTGGCATTGGATCGGGATCCTGCGGACATTGAGCTGGAGACGGTGGCTCAGACCTGGAGCGAGCATTGTTCGCACAAGACTCTGGCTGGTCGAATTCATTATGTCGAGACGTCTGGTGGTCAGGTGCTGCGTGATCAGTCTTTCAGCAACATGCTGAAGGAGACGATTTTTGCGGCGACGGTTTCGATTCGGCGTTCGCTGGGCGATCAGGACTGGTGTGTCAGTGTCTTTCGTGACAATGCGGGGATTGTGAAGTTTGACGAGCGGCAGAACGTCTGCATCAAGGTGGAGACTCACAATCACCCGTCGGCGATAGAGCCTTATGGCGGTGCGAATACGGGTCTGGGGGGAGTGATTCGTGATCCGCTGGGTACGGGTCTGGGTGCTCGGCCGGTCTGCAACACAGATGTCTTTTGTTTTGCGCGGCCGGATTATCCGGCTGACCAGTTGCCTCCGGGCGTGCTGCATCCGCGAGCGGTCTTGCAGGGGGTGGTTTCGGGAGTGCGGGACTACGGCAACCGGATGGGTATTCCCACAGTGAACGGGGCCGTGTGTTTTGACGATCGGTATCTGGGCAATCCGCTGGTGTACTGTGGCAACGTAGCCATGATACCGGTGGACAAGTGTGAGAAGCAGGTCTCGCCTGGCGATCTGATTGTGGCTGTGGGTGGTCGTACTGGGCGTGACGGCATTCATGGAGCCACATTTTCTTCGGTGGAACTGACCGAGGAGAGTGAGTCGATCAGTGGCGGTGCGGTGCAGATCGGTAATCCGGTCACGGAAAAGATGGTGCTGGATGTTCTTCTGGCTGCGCGGGATCAAGGCTTATATTCGGCGATTACGGACTGTGGAGCCGGTGGCTTTAGCAGTGCTGTTGGTGAGATGGGTGCGGACACAGGTGCTGAGGTCTGGCTGGATCGGGCTCCGCTGAAGTATTCGGGTTTGTCCTGCACCGAGATCTGGATTTCTGAGGCTCAGGAGCGAATGGTGCTGGCTGTTCCAGAGCAGAGCTGGCAGCAGTTCCATGATTTGTGTGCTGCGGAGGGTGTGGAGGCGACAGCGATTGGTCGCTTTACGGATACTCATCATCTGGTGCTGAAGTATGGTGAGCATCAGGTGGGGACTTTAAGCATGGAGTTTCTGCATGACGGTCGTCCGCCGGTGATCCGGGAGGCCGTCTATGAAACGCAGGCCGAGCAGTCATTGCCGGAGGGATCTGCAGAGGCTTTGGGGCAGTCTGATTTCACTGCTGAGCTGCGTGCGATTCTGGGTGCTCTGAATGTGGCCAGCAAGGAATGGATCATTCGTCAGTATGACCACGAGGTGCAGGCCGGCAGTGTGATTAAGCCACTGACGGGCGTGCAGTGTGACGGGCCATCGGACGCAGCAGTGGTGCGTCCCGACCTGAAGTCTCAGCGGGGTCTGGTGGTAGCCTGCGGGATCAACCCGCATCTGGGTGATCGAGATCCGTACTGGATGGCGGCAGCGGCGATTGACGAGAGTCTGCGGAACTGTGTGGCGGTGGGTGCGGATCCGGACCGGATTGCGATTCTGGACAATTTTTGCTGGGGTAATACTGAGCGTGCTGAGACTTTGGGAACGCTGGTGCGAGCGGCGATAGGCTGTCATGACGCGGCGATCGCGTTTGGGACTCCGTTTGTCAGCGGCAAGGACAGTCTGAACAACGAGTTCAGCTATGAAGACGCGTGTGGAGTGCGTCGGACGGTAGCGATACCTTCGACTCTGCTGATTACGGCGCTCGGTCAGGTTGCGGATATCGAGCAGTGTGTGACGATGGATTTGAAGCAGGCGGGCAATTTGCTGCTGCTGGTCGGTGAGACTCGAGCGGAATTTGGCGGCAGCCAGATCTTTGTGCGTCGGGGCTTGCGCGGCGGCAGTGTGCCGCGTGTGCAGCTGCAGACGGCTCCGGCGATTTTCCGTGCGGTCCATGCGGTGATCCGTCGCGGGCTGGTGCTGAGCTGTCATGACCTGAGTGAGGGCGGACTGGCGACAGCGGTGGCGGAGATGGCATTTGCCGGCGAGGTTGGTGTGGAGCTGCAGCTGGACGCTGCGATTCGAGATGCGGGTCTGGCGGAACTTCCGGAATCACTGCGTGCCGGCGGTCTGTTGTTTTCCGAATCGAATACTCGGTTTCTGCTGGAGGTTCGTGCTGCGGACATGTCGGCGGTGCGTGAGCTGCTGGGGTCGGTGCCGCATCAGGAGATCGGTCGCACTACGGCCACCGGGGAACTGCAGATTCGGTGTGGTGGCCGCACGATTGTGCAGGCTGGACTGGGTGACTTGAAGGAATGCTGGCAGTCACCGCTGCGATTCTGAAGCGAGCTGACGTTGGCGGCTGGAGGGCGATGCTCGGGCTGGAAAGCCCGAGCGGCGATTTGACGTTTGCCTGTCCGGTTAGTGTCGTTTACGCGAAGTGAGCCGCTTTGAGGATGACTTGACTGACCGCTGCAGTGCAACAACGCGCTGCCCGCGAGAGGTGAGGCGATAGCGCTGATTTTTGCTGCGTGGCTTTTCCGGCACCGTCATTTGGATGTACCCGGCTGTCAGTGCCGGAACGACGTATGCTTCGCGGAAGTGTTCTTCGTGTTTCAGGCCCAGAATTTCCTGCAATTCCTGGCGTGTCATGGCCCCGGTGAGTGCGGCGAGCAGGCGTGCAACTTCCCCGGTAACTTCCCCGGCAACTTCCCCGGTAACTTCCCCGGTAACTTCCCCGGTAACTTCCCCGGTAACTTCCCCGGTAACTTCCCCGGTAACTTCCCCGGTAACTTCCCCGGTAACCGCCCCGGCAACTGCCCCGGTAACTGCCGGTGCGAGGAAGGTCAGGGTGACGCCGTGCTGGTCCTCGGACTGCCATTTTGGCGGTGAAAGCCCGTTTTTTTTGCACTCTTGAATCATCAGGACACTGCCCCGTCCGGCTTTTTCCATCAGGCCGCGCAGGTACAGCACGTGCGCGATGTCAGGGTTTCGCAGCACGGACAATTGTCCTCGGCCGAGCGATTCCGCCGAGACGCCGGCGGGCAGCCCTCCGGAATTCCAGATTTCGAGTCGTCCGGGAAACACATGGATCGCTATTCCTCCGGAGGCACTGGAGTAGTCCCGGTGCGCCAGTGCATTGATCAGTGCTTCGCGAACAGCGGCTTCCGGGTACAGCGGCAGGTCCTGGCGGATTGGGTTGCCTTTGACAAACCGCGAAATTGTACGTGTATTGCGGAGAATGAAGCTGTAGGCGAGGTGAAACAGCGTCAGCGCCGGACCTTCGAACGACTTCATATCTGTGTATGTGTCACCGGCTTTATCGGATTTGTAGCTGTAGGCTCGCAGTCTGGTCTGGGGCAGCCGTCTTGCGGGGGTGCTGGTAAAGAGTACATCACCGGCGTTTGTCATTCTTCCGTAGCGAGCAACCGACAGGTCTTCCAGCGTTCGCACGACATCATTGGTATCGTTGAACCAGGCTCGTCCTGTGGCAGTGGCGTCCCTGACAGTTCTTCGCACCTCTTCCGTTTCGAGGTCAGCCTCAAGGTCAGCTGTTGAGTGTCGACGTTCCCAGCGGATGGGCTGAATTCCAGATGCCAGCACCATGTCGCGAATGACATTGCTGCTGGCCACCTCGGTGGTTTCGCCGCTGCGAATGTAGATGACATTCCGAAATGAATAAGGGATGTCGCTGCCTTTGGGTACCTCGATAATAACGACCTGAAGTTTTTTCACCTGCTGGCGCTGGACTGATACCAGTGACGAGGGCGACAGCAGGTCATGAAGTTTTTTTTCGAAGGTCAGCAACCTGGCATCTGTGATGTCAACTCCGGTTATCTGACCTTTGTCGGAAACTCCGCAAACGATGTAGCCGCCGGCAGAATTCAGGAATGCACAGACATGCTTCCCAATCGAATCAACTGCCTGGAGATCGGTTTTGAATTCGACCTGACTATTCTCACCCAGTCGCAGCAGTTGCAGTAATTTTTTCGGGGTCATCTTTTCGCCTGCCCTTCCTGATGGGGATTACCGCTGCTGAAATGCTCCTCGACAAATGCCAAAACTTCCTGTTGGCGAAAAAACTGAGATAAAACAAAGCGCCCGGCATCATCACCAGAGTGAATTTTCTGGACCCAGTTGCCTGCTCGTTCACTGAGAGGCAGACGATCGAAGATGGCTTCCTCGTACATGTCGATCAGTCGCAGGTCTTCGAGGACATCCGATCGCTTGAGTCGCAGCGACTTGCGACCGTCGATACCCTCATAACCGAGTTTTGACAGCAATGTTCGAGCTGTCAGGATGTTTTCGTGGGCCAGCAGCCAGCGTGGTTTGTTCAGCTCGATTGCCAACCGCAGTTCCTGGTGGGCGATAGACAGCGACCGGGGATTGGTGCTGTCTGTGCCGCTGCCATATCTGGTTCCGATAATGCCAAGGAAGATACTGGCTCGTCGGACGCCTTCGAGGCAATTCTCAAATGCTGACCGGTGCGATGATACCGGCAAAGTGCCTTTATGCGACATCCATACCTCGTAGCCAAAACTTGTCAGCATATCGAAGATTCGGTCGAGAACGTCTTCGCTGCCGTAGACGGTGGATGACACCATAATTGAGAGCTTTGGGCTCTGGATGCTGCTCATGTGGAAGGTCCTTCAGGAAACTTGCCACCGCAGAGGTTAGGCAAAAACTCCGACGAAAGACAGTGAAAGTCAGGTGTTGCCGGATGGCGGGCGATAGAGTTTGTGTTCGGTGAGGAAGGCTTCGACGGCGCGTGGTGTGCGGAATCGCAGACTTTGTCCCATGCGGGCACGCTGACGCAGCTCGGTGGCGGACAGCTGGATGCCGGGTATATCCACATGCACAACTCGAGCAGCAATTTCGGGGCCGACCCAGGCGACTGTCAGTTCGGGTGCGGGGGGCGGGCTGCCGGGGCGATTGCAGACGGCGAGGGTGGCGAGGCGGGAAATTTCCAGCGGTTCCTTCCAGGTGAGGAAATCTTTCAGCGAGTCGGCGCCCAGCAGCAAGAACAGTTCGGCCTGGGGGAATTCGCTGTGCAGGCTTTGCAGGGTGTCGATGGTCCATGAGGGAGCCGGTCGGCGCAGCTCGCGGCGGTCCACGACGAATTCCGGACAACCTGCGATGGCCAGCTGAATCATATCAGCTCTGGCATGACCGTCGGCTGAGCGCTGGTCGGGTTTGTGAGGCGAGGCAGCGGCCGGTATGAAACGCACCTGATTCAACTGCAGTGCTTCCCGACAGGACTCGGCCGCCAGCAGGTGTCCATAATGTATCGGATCGAAAGTTCCGCCGAGGATTCCCATACGCATAAGCGTGACCTGCGAGTTGATGAATGGCTTAGTGTGCCGGCGGGCCGTTCCTAAGCCGGCCTGCTGGTCGCAGCACAGCGACAGCCGCCAATTCTGCAGTCAGGTTCTTTTGGCTGCAATCTCGCTGTGGTTGATTCGCTGTGGTCGCCCGGGTTTCCCGCGGCGTGTGCTGCGCAGCGGCAGAAACTGCCGCTGGCGGGAGTGAAGACCCTGAGAAGTCTGCAGTTTGGGGGCAGGGGGTGCACTTCCTGCCGGAAGGCAGGGACTGAATGAGCGGAGCCGGCCAATTCCTGCTGCAACCGCTCTGACTCGAGTTGCTGTCGAGTCTCAGGGTCAGTAAGGTGGCACGCTGAAACAGGTCTGCGGAATTTTTCTGAAGTCTCGACAGTCCGCAGCACGTCATCCCCGTGCTGCTGATGAAAACTCGGTTCCGTCTCTGTCTGCGACGTCCAATCAGGTCGCAGCGGTCGTTCTCCGGAACCTTGCGGTTGAGCTTTGGAGAGTCCTGCGAACTGTGCGGAGAATTCCGGAGCATCGCCACTGACCGGCGTTGTTTCGGTCGAATCCACCTGCCGGAATTTCTGAATGCAGCCGACTGCCATTGCCAGCATCCCTGGTGACGCAGTCCGGCCGTTCGGAATCCACTTTTCCTCTCGGTTGTTTCTCAGCCGTTCGGCTGATGTTCCCTCCTGTCTGCTGATTTCTCCCTGCCTGCAGCGTTTGTGGCATCGGGAGTGCGGTTGTTCCGCACTTCACAGGTATCGCACGCGCCATTCTGGCGGCAACCGCGTCGCGGCGGAGTTCTGTGTATGGCCAATCGTATGTCTGCTGAGCCCGTGGGCGATCGTCGTCACCGACTGACTGCCGTTTTGTGTCTGCTGGGTTCCCTTTTGCTGACTGGTTGTACGACCGGCCTGCTGGGAATGCCGGGGGCCGCTTTGTTTTCCGAACGCCTGTCCGGCAAGTCCGCTGCCGAGAAGCAGGACGATGCAAAAAAAGGCGGGAAGTCGCTGCGTCGGAAGAAGCAGGAGGACAATGATTTCGGCAGTCGCGTGGAAACTCCGCTGCTCTCCGAATACATCGGGATGCAGGGAAACGGTCTGGTGACGCTGAAGGGCGTGGGGCTGGTCACTGGTCTGAACGGTCAGGGAGGCGATCCTGCGCCTTCGGGGCTGCGAACACAGCTGCAGAACGAGATGGCTCGACGCGGGGTTAAGGAGGCCAACAAGATTCTGTCGTCACCTGATACCGCGATGGTGGTGGTGATTGCGTACCTTCCGACGATGGTTCGCAAGGGGCAGAAATTTGACGTTCGCGTGGTGCTGCCGCCGGATGCCCGAGCGAAAAGTCTGAAGGGTGGCTGGCTGCTGGAGACGCGGCTGTTTGAAGAGCACACAGTTGACAATCAGGTTTCGCTGCGGCCGCAGGAGTACGCGGTGGCCGGCGGTGCTGTGCTGACTGGCCTGGGTGTGGAGGACGTGCGGGGGGAGCGTCAGGCTGAACTGATGGCCGGTACAATTCCTGGCGGAGCCATTTCGAAGGTCGATCGAGATTTGCGAATCATGCTATTGTCGGACAAGCGTGGTATTCGTAATGCGCAGCGAGTTGCCGAGGCGGTGTCTGCCCGGTTCCACAAGTATAATAAATATGGTGAGAAGATTGCCTGTGCTGAAGCCCAGACGGACTCTCTCGTCAACCTGCAGGCTCATGCTCAGTATCGCAACAATATTCCGCGTTATCAGGCAGTTATTCGCAGTATTGCTCTGAAGGAGTCCGATGTTTCGCGACGGATGCGGATGGAGTCTCTGGCACGAGACGTTATGGATCCGGAGCGATGTCAGTCGGCTGCACTGCAGCTGGAGGCGATTGGCGAAGATGCGGCGCCGTTCCTGCGGGATGCGCTCGAGTCAGAAAACTTTGAAGTCCGGTTTGCGTCGGCACAGAGTCTGGCGTACCTCGGTGACCCGGCCGGTGTGTCAGTACTGAAAGAAGCCGCAAAGAACCAGCCGGCATTTCGAGTGTATGCTTTAGTGGCCCTGTCAGTCATCCGTGAGGACGCGGAGGCCATTATGGCACTGCGTGAACTGATGAGTTCGGGTTCACTGGAGACTCGTTACGGTGCCTTGCGGGCACTGAAGGAACTGGATCCGCGGGATCCGTACCTGAATCCGATTGAATTTGAAAATCGATTTGTGGTGCACGTGATTGACTGTGAGGGCGAGCCGATGGTGCACGTGACTCGTCGCCGCATGACGGAAGTCACACTGTTTGGCTCTGACCAGCGTCTTCGACTGCCGGCCGTGCTGAACGCCGGCGATCGGCTGCGAATTATCGGTGAAGCGGGCGATGATTCCGTGGATGTCATTCGGTATGCACTGGATGCGGAACCGGAAAGGTATCGAGTTCCGAACCGTTTGGCCGACATTCTGAGGGTGCTGGGTGAGCTGGATGCATCCTATCCGAATGTTGTGCAGTTTCTGGTCGAAGCGGATTCACAGCACAATCTGATGGGGCCGTTTGGAATTGACCGTCTGCCGCAGGCTGGTCGGGTGTTTAGTCGGTCGAGCGGTGAGTCTGGCGGGGCTGAATCTGCGAACGATGAAGCGGAAGCAGCTGCTGCAGCTGAGGCTGACGAAAGTGCCGGCAAGGCTCGTCGAGTCGGCAATCCTCGCCTGGTGCCGGAGCTGTTTGATACTCTGGACGCCACCGAAGCGGCTGATAACGAGACGGCAGAGAAACTGCAGAGTCTGGATTTCAGCCGTGTGAGTGAGGCGGACAAGTCGCGTGCCAGTTCGGCTCGGCAGCCCAAAAGCCGTGTGCTGGAAGAGCAGACGGATGCCGCTGACGACTCGGAATCTGAGGCGACTGAGGCCGCCGTCGGTGCTGCCGAGGAATCAGCTGACTCAGCTGCCGGCAGCGACGCGGAGGAGTCTGTCGGGGGCGGGGAAAAGGCTGCACAAAGCGAGAGTGGGGATCGGTCGGCCGGGGACAAGGCAAAGACTGTGGCTGCGGAGCCGCCGGCTCGACCGGGATTTTTTAGCCGGTTTCGGCGTCCCTTTGGACATTTGACGGAACCGGGAGCCGAGCCGGAACAGTGAATACGGGCTGGCCGGGGAAGTGTGGCGCATCAGGACTGAAGGAACTGCACTGAATCTTGGGCCTGCGATGGGACGGAAGTTCTGAGGCGGGCCGGGAAGCTCTGACGAATGCTCAAGTCGCTTGAACTCGTTGGGTTTAAGAGTTTCGCGGACCGGACGGTTTTCGACTTTCCTGCGGGGATTACCGGGGTAGTCGGTCCGAACGGCAGCGGAAAGAGCAACGTCGTGGACTCGATCAAGTGGATTCTGGGTGACCAGAGTGCGAAGAGTCTGCGTGGCAAGGAGATGACGGACGTCATCTTTAACGGCAGTTCGGGTCGAGCGGGTTCGCAATTTGCTGAGGCAACATTAACCTTCGACAATCGCAGTCGGTTTATTCCACTGGATCTGGACGAAGTTTCTGTGGGCCGGCGGTTGTGGCAGTCTGGTGATTCTGAGTATCTGGTAAACGGCGGTGCTGCGCGTCTGAAGGACATTCGCGAGCTGTTTTCGGGGACGGGTGCTGGTGCTGCGGCGTGGTGCATTATTGAGCAGGGGCGAGTGGATCAGATTTTGCAGTCGAATGCTGCGAATCGCCGTTTGATTTTTGAGGAGGCTGCGGGAGTCAGCCGGCTGCGGACGAAGCGGACGGAGGCATTGAAGCGTCTGGAGCGAGTAGAGCAGAACCTGACTCGGCTGGCGGATCTGGTGGAGGAAGTCGAGACGCAGGTCAGCACTGTTCGTTCGCAGGCTCAGCGGGCCACGAAGTATCAGGCGGCTGCGCGTGAGCTGGAGGCTTTGTGGGTGGGTCTTGCGGCGGATGATTATCGCCGTGAATCGGTGCAGCGAGATGTGCTGCAGCGGCAGCATTCCGGAGCGGCAGCGCTGCTGGAGCAGCTGAAAGCCAGTCAGCAGCGGGCGCTGGCGGACGTGCAGCAGGCAGAGCTTGAGCTGGGAGAGGTTGACGAGCGACTGCGTGAGCTTGAGCAGGGCCGCAGCGAGGTGCGGAGCCGTCTGGCCAGTCTCGAGACAACTCAACGGTATCAGATCTCGCGAGAGACGGAGCTGCAGTCGGATCTGCAGCGACTGAGTCGTCAGCAGCAATTGTTGCGTCAGCGAGTGCTGGAGTCGGAACTTGAGCAGGCGACGATTGAGTCCGGCCTGACGAATGAGCGGGCGTCCTGCGAGCGTCGTCGGCAGCAGGTGCAGGTGGCGGAGCGCGAGATCGCTGTTGTGCAGCAGTCACTATCCGCTGCGAAGGCTCAGGCTGCCTTGCGGCGTGAAGAGCAGCTGCGTCAGCTGCAGATTAATTCGGGGATGACTTCGGAATTGTCGGCGCTGCGTAACCAGGTGCGTCAGACAGTGGCACGTCGTGAAGTCCTGCGTCAGCGTTTGCTGGAGCTGGGGACCGAGACCGAGAGTTATCAGCGGTCGGTACCGGTTTTGCAGCAGCGTCTGGATCAGACTCGTCTGGATCTGCAGCAGGCGGAAGAGTCAGCCGATCAGTTATTGTCGGAGCGGGAAAAGCTGCTGGGAGAGCGAACGGAGGGTCAGCAGTCACTGGCTGAGCTGCGTGAGCAGCGGAGTGGTTTGCTGGCACGGCGGGCGGTCCTGGAGGATCTGGAGGATCGTCAGGAGGGGTTTGGGATTGGTGTACGGGAGATTTTGCGGCGAGCTGAGGAATCGAATGCTGAGCCGTGGAATCAGATTTTGGGCAGTGTGGCGGACCTGCTGGATGTGGACATGGAGCAGGCAGCGCTGCTGGAGATTGCGCTGTCCGGGCGTGCTCAGTTGCTGGTGGTGGCGAAGCTGCAGCCTTTGATTGACTATTTAAATTCTGGTCGGGCGCGAATCACGGATCGGGTCGGTTTCGTATCGATTGAATCGGCTGGTGGGTGTGATGCGACGCGTCTGCGTGGCGAGCTGCGGCGTGGTCAGACGGCTCCGTGGCAGTCGGAGTCTGATATTGAATCGGGGTCCGATGAACTTTACTGGAACCGTGGCCGCAGTCGGCTGCTGGATCCTGGTTTCAGTGGATCTGAGGCGCGAGTGGCGTGGTCAGACGGCCGCAGTGAAAGTGCGGTAGTCCGTTCGGTATTCAGCGGTGAGACGGCAGCTGCGGTGCAGTTATTTGGTCAGCCAGGGATTGTGGGGCGGGCCGATGGTCTGGCCCGATCTCCGCAGAGCATGCCGGAGCTGGCGGCGCACCTGCTGGCGGACACCTGGGTGGCTGAAACCCTGGCGGATGCGCTGCACTGGCATGCAGCTTTGGGTGGAGCGGGTCGGTTTGTGACGCTGCAGGGCGAGTTGGTGGAAACGGACGGGACGCTGTTTGCTGGAACGGTGCGAAATGAATCGGCACTGTTGTCGCGAAAGAGTGAACTGCGGCGACTGAGGAACGATCTGCACCGGCTGGAGCACGAGATTGCTCAGCGAGAACTGCTGCTGCGGACGCTGGCGGGCAGCATCAGTTCGACCGATGACAGGCTGCAGGCAGCGCGAGTCCGGATCAACCAGCAGATTCAGATTTGTCGTGAGGCTGAGGCTTCCCTGACAGAGCAGCAGCATTTGTTGCAGGACTGTGAGCGTCGTGAACGGGCACTGGCGGACGACGGTGGCGAGATTGAGCAGGAGCTGCAGCAGCTTGAGCAGCGTCAGCGAGATGCTCAGTCGCAGCTGGATTCAGGGCACCATCTGCTGCAGGCGCTGGAACATCGCATTCGCGAGGTTGACGAGGCGGCAGCGGAGCGGCAGGGTGAACTGGAGCAGCTCGAACGCAGTCGCAATGAATCGAGTCTTGAACTGACTCGTCTGGAGGAGCGTTTGACGGGGCTGCAGGATTCATTTCAGCCTGTGCGTGATGAGCTGGAGCAGCGTCGGCAGCAGTTGCTGGAGGCGGATCGTCGGCTGCAGGGTGCGTCTGAGCGACGGCGGGACCTGCTGTTGTCGCAGCTAAACACGGCGGCTGAGACAGCCGAGCGAATATTGCTGGACGATCAGTTGAGCCGCAGGATTGCCGTGGATGCGGTTTGCCGCAGTCAGTTGCGATCGCGTCGGCAGGTGGCCAGTGTTGCTGAGCAGCAGGCGCGGGAAGTGCTGCGACTGGAGCAGGAGCGACTGCATGAAGTGGAACTGCGGATGCAGGGGATTGATCATCAGCTGAGTTCAGCGGCCGATCGCATTCGGGAAGAGTTTCAGCTTGAGGTTGAGGAGGCTGTGCAGCAGGGGCGTTCTGCGATTGCGGTGTGGCTGCGGCAGCAGCCGGGCGCGACCGGTCCCGTGTCAGACAGCGAGCAGAGTGTGCCTTTGTTTGATGCTGCGGCTGGTGAGATACTGCAGGACGAGCAGCGTTTTGCGGCAATTCGCGGTGAGGTGGAGCAGCAGATTGAGAAGTTGCGAAAGCAGCTTCGTAAACTGGGCCATGTTGGTGCTGAGACTCTGGAGAATCTGCAGGAACTGGAATCGAGATTTCAGCGACTGCAGACTCAGTTGCAGGACCTCGAGGCGGCTCGCGATGCACTGCGTGAGATGGTGCGGCGGATCAACGTGGAGAGTCGGCGGATGTTTTTGGAATCGTTCGAGACGATTCGTGGTTATTTTCGTGAACTGTTTCGGCGTTTGTTTGGCGGAGGAGAAGCGGATCTGGTGCTGGAAGATCCGGAGGACGTGCTGGAGTGTTCGATTGATGTTGTGGCCAGGCCTCCGGGTAAGGAGCTGCGAAGCATTTCGCTGTTGAGCGGCGGTGAAAAGACACTGACGGCGGTGGCTTTGCTGTTATCCATTTTCCGCAGTCGCAGCAGTCCATTCTGCATCCTTGATGAAGTGGATGCGGCTCTGGATGACGCGAACATTGGGCGGTTTGTGAATGTGCTGCGGGATTTCCAGCAGAACACTCAGTTCATCATGATCACACATCGCAAGCCAACGATGGCTGTCACGGATGTGCTGTATGGTGTGACGATGGAGGAATCGGGGATTTCACGACGTCTGTCACTGCGGTTTGAGGATGTTGACGAGCAGGGCAACTTTCTTGCGGCAGCTCGGCGTCAGCGGGCTGCGTAAGTCTGAAGGCACTGCGCAGACGTCGGGGGCATGGAAGCTGGATTTGTCACGGAACGACGATTTTCCGGTTTGTGCAAAAAAAATGCAATTGGCTGCCGGCGGGGCCTGTGGCGGCGACTGGCTGGCAGGGGAACGTGGCTTTGAGCGGTGTTGCGTTGCTGCAGAGCGCGGATTTCATCGCTTTTTCACGATGAATTATTTGTGTGTGCCCTGAGTTGAGCGAGCTGATGTGAGGTTCGTGCGTTCGGCGGACTTTGCCGATTCAGATCGATACGAGCGTGCGGACCGCTGCAGCCGTTGCGGGCATTCGGACGTGCAGGCAAGGCAGGGCAGGCAAAGAGCTTAAAGTCGCTGCGGTCGAAACGACGAACAATATCGTGGCGATTGTCATCCTGTAGTGGTGGCTGCTGCGGATCTTCTGCAGTGGCTGCGGGGAGGCCAGGAAGCACGACGGGTTGATTCGCCGGGGGGCCTGTTCAGCGTCTGCCGTAACGGAAGGGATGTCCGTATAAGGCAGGGGAGTCGTTTCGGCGATTTCCAGCTGAGCTGTGCTCAAAGTGCCTTGTGAAGGCACTGGGATTGCCCGCACGCAATCCGAAGAGAGAACGACCCTCGCCGGGCCAAATACTGATTCAGATGATGGCTGCTCGCGACAGCAGACGGTGTGAGAACCGTTTCGCCGAAATCTGATGACGGGCCTGGCAATCCGGAACTTCAGGAAGGAGACCCGGATGGTGCTGAGTACTGATTGGAGAGCCCGCCCATGAAGACGATCTTCACTACTGGTCAGGTAGCAAAGATCTGTAAAGTTGCCCCGCGTACAGTTTCCAAGTGGTTCGATTCCGGCAGGCTGAGAGGCTACCGAATTCCTGGCTCACAGGACCGTCGAATTCCTCGCGAACATCTGATTCGGTTCCTCAAGGAACACGGGATGCCGCTGGGAGAACTTGAAGATGAAGCGCTGGGGAAAATTCTGCTCGTCGGTTCAGACGCTTCAACGCGACTGAATCTGAACGAAATGATTTCCAACGACGACTTTAAGATCGAAATTGCTGCCAGTGGTTTTGAAGCAGGGATCCAGGCCGAGTCGATTCACCCCGATTGCGTGGTGATTGACTTTGTGATGGGTCGCGAAGAAGCTCTGATGATTGCCCAGAATCTGCGGAAGAACAACGAGTTTACCGACACGGTTCTGATTGGTCTGCTGAGCGACGACGACAATGCTTCAGGATTTGACCGTTCGGTGTTCAACGAGACGTTCCGCAAGCCGTTCGACGCAGCATTGCTGGCCGAGCGTATTCGGACGCTGGTGAATCGCCGCAAGCAGCTTGTTTGACCGCTGCATAGTGGCACCGACGATCTGACCACGTCGGCGAAAAATATAGAAGACCACCGAGCATTGTCTGTTCGGTGGTCTTTTTGCGTTTCCAGCGGGGCTGTTAGTCGATCAGGTTGTTCATCAGCTGGATCGCAGCCGGCCCTACGAGCACAACAAAGATGCCGGGAAAGATGAACAGAACGAGCGGGAAAATCATCTTCACTGCGGTCTGCTGTGCCTTTTCTTCAGCAAGCTGACGCCGTTTGACTCGCATGGTCTCGGAATGGACTCGCAGTGCCTGACCGATTGATGAGCCGAAGCGATCAGCCTGAATCAGGATGGCTGCCAGTCCCTTGACGTCGTCGACGCCGGTACGAACGCCGAGGTCGTGCAGTACTTCTCGGCGTTGCTTTCCCATTTGCAGCTGCATGTTGGCCGTGGCCAGTTCCTCGCAGACTTCGGGGGCTCCCTGATTCAGTTCCTCGGCAACACGCCGCATACCCTGGTCAAGTCCGAGCCCCGCTTCGACACAAACCACCAGCAGGTCAAGGGCGTCCGGCAGCTGCAGAAAGATCTTTTCCTGACGTCCGGAGCGAATGAATGAGAGGATCAGTTCCGGCGCGTAGAACAGGCCTGATCCCAGCACAACGGGAAGCGTCCAGGCATTGTTGGCCCAGGAAGACCGCAGCGAGATCCAGGCAAAGCCGACCATGATGCCCAGTCCCAGTGACAGGGCTTTGATAGCGAGAAAGTTGCGTACTGCATTGGGTCGGGAGAATCCGGCGTTGGCCAGTCGCACCCGCAGCAGACTCTGCTCAGTTTCTGTTTTGGGTTCCAGTGCCCTCGACAGTGCCGGTGCCGCCTTTTCCACCAGCGTGGACATGGCGTTCATTCGTGCGGTCGACAATCCAGGTTCACGTCGCCGTGTCAGCGGATTGCGGAGTGCGTCCAGTCGAGCTGATGTGCGCGTTGTGCGTCGCAGCATCATGCTGGAGACAGTCCAGAAACCGGCTGTGACGGCAACAAAGATGGAATACGGGAGTATTGGTGTCAGGTCCATGAGTTACTCATTGCTCCGCAGAACGTCAGACTTTGATGTTGACAATGCGATGAATCACATATCCGCCAACGATCTGTGAGGCGATTGCCGCATAGATCATCTGTCGCCCGATTTCTTCATTGAACAGCAACATGATGTATTCGCGATTCAGAAAGTACACGCCGAGGAACAGCACGATGGGCAGAGCCATCAATACGACTCCGCTCATGCGACCCTCACCGGTCAGAGCTCGAACCTGACCGAGGATCTTGAAGCGTTCGCGTACCAGTGAACTGATTTTTCCCAGGATCTCAGCCAGATCTCCCCCGGCCTGACGCTGAATTGAGACGGCGGTGACGAAAAACTGCAGGTCCATGTTGGGGACTCGCTGCAGCATGTTGCGAAGTGCCTGGTCAATGGGGAGTCCGAGATTTTGTTCATCGTGGACGGCGCGAAATTCGCCTGCGATCGGTTGTGGCATCTCGCTGGCTACCGCGTTCAGGCCTGCGACAAGGCTATTGCCCGCCCGCAGAGCTCGCGAGAGCAGTTCCAGTGCATCCGGCAGCTGCTTCTCGAAAGACTTCAGTCGTGAACGACGTCGCAGCAGCAGCCAGCACCAGGGCGTCAGGAATGCTGCTGCACCGCCACCAATCAGCACCGGCACAGATTGCTGCAGTGCGAACAGCAGAATGAAAATGGCCGCGGCCGACAGCATGCACAGTACCATGAACTGTTCGATACGCAGGGGTGAGTCTGCCTGGCGAAACAGTAACGGCAGATTTTCAAATCGCTGCAGAATTCTGCCGAGCATTGACTGGGCCGTGGTCAGACCGTCGCGGAGAATTGCGTTGGCAATTTCAGTGCGAGTTGTTGTGGTGCGTCCGGTAAAGGCTACCAGGCGAGCTTCCAGATCGGATTCGGACCGATCCGTAAACACGGAAATCAGCCACAGCACCAGTGCCAGAACACTGACAAAAGCTGATCCCATGATCAGATACACAGGGTCAATCAACTGCTGAAGATTCATGTTCGATTATCCGTTCTCACATTGATCGCATGGCACGCTGAGCAAACAGGCCACCCGGCAGACGAATGCCGGAAGCCTCCATGTGTTCGATACAGCGCGGGCGAACCCCGGTAGACTCGAAATGCCCCCAGGCCTTGCCCTGATCGTTGATGCCGTCCTGCACAAAACGGAAGATGTCCTGCATCACAATCACATCCCCCTCCATTCCGATCACCTCGGTGATATAGGTGACTTTGCGGGAACCGCCCTGAAGGCGGCTGGCCTGAATGATCAGGTTGACGGCCGAAGCAATCTGTTTGCGAACAGCCAGCATCGGCAGCTCGTATCCGCTCATGTTGACCAGCGTCTCGATACGTGAAATCGCGTCGCGGGGATTGTTGGCATGCACTGTGGTCAGTGAGCCGTCGTGACCGGTGTTCATGGCCTGCAGCATGTCCAGAGTTTCTCCGCCACGACACTCGCCGATGATGATGCGGTCCGGTCGCATTCGCAGTGCGTTACGTACAAGGTCTGTGGCTGTGATGCGGCCACGACCCTCAATGTTCGGGGGACGCGTTTCCAGACGCAGCACGTGTTCCTGCTGCAGTTGCAGTTCCGCCGCATCCTCGATGGTCACAATGCGATTTTCGTTGGAGATGAAACTGGACAGGGTATTCAGCAGAGTTGTTTTGCCGGAACCCGTGCCGCCGCTGATGATCATATTGAGGCGGGCCTTCATGGCACCTTCGAGGAACATCACCATTTCCGGGGTGAAGGCGCCAAATTTCAGCAGGTCCTCCAGTGTCAGCGGATTGGAACCGAAGCGGCGAATTGTCAGAGAAGGTCCATCAAGAGCCAGCGGTGGAATGATGGCATTCAGACGGGACCCGTCCGGCAGCCGCGCATCGACCATTGGCGAAGTTTCGTCGATGCGGCGTCCGACACGTGACACGATGCGATCGAGGATCTGCATCAGGTGTTCGTTGTCACGAAATGTGACATCCGATCGCTGAATGCGGCCGTTTTTTTCCACGAAGACGTTTTTCGGTCCGTTGATCATGATGTCGGCGACGTCATCTTCTTTCAGCAGCAGTTCGAGGGGGCCGAATCCGAAGGCCTCGTCCAGAACTTCTTCAATCAGACGCTCTCGTTCGGAGCGGTTCAGCATGGTGTTTTCTGTGTCGCACAGATGTTCGACAACCACGCGGATTTCGCGGCGCAGGGAATCTCCCTCCAGCTCCGAAACGCGAGTCATGTCCAGTTTTTCCACCAGCTTGCCGTGGATGTGCGACTTCAAAGCTTCGAAGTCGCCGCTGGTCTGCCGATTCAGTTTGCCCAGTGGTGCAATCATTGTCGCCTGCCAACCCTGTTGTTCAAAATGTTGCTTCGATGACGGGAAAACCTGTTGTTTGCAGCCTGTGACAGCGGCGGAACCCCCAATTTTCCTCGCTGGAGACTAGGTCATGATTTGCGGGTATGCCCTGTCGTTTCGTGGAAACAACTGCAGCGGCAACATGTAGAAAGAACTCCACAGTCCCTCCCTTCGCTGTATTCCATACAATCGGACTGCGGCATTACGGCGAGCTGTGGCAACGGTCGGGAAAACTGTGCAGGGTCGTCAGGACCGCTGCGATTGCCGCAAAACATAATGTGTGTACATGCTGTCAGTGTTTGTTGGGTTTTGGCTGTGGAGTGGGGTGCAGCAGGTGTCTGGTACAAACGGCGTGCCGTGACTGTGAAAACGGGTGTTGCTGACGGGAGGCGGGGGGGAGATGTGGGGGATTTGGCTGGGCTTGAGAGAGGGAATCCGGCCCCCGATCCCTGGATTTGCCTGCGGGTTGATTGAGACCGGGTGAGAATCCCGTTAAGAATCGCATCCTGCTGGTCAACCGGGAAATTTCAGTGCGTGCACGGACGGTTACATGAGTCGTCACATTTTTGTCACGGGCGGTGTTGTCAGTTCACTGGGCAAGGGGCTCACGTCAGCATCGATTGGGATGCTGCTGGAGCGTCGTGGTCTGAAGGTGCGGATGCAGAAGCTGGATCCCTACCTGAACGTGGATCCGGGCACGATGAGTCCTTACCAGCATGGTGAGGTTTATGTGCTGGACGACGGTTCAGAAACGGACCTGGATCTGGGGCATTACGAGCGATTTACGACGGGCGAACTGAATCGTCGTTCCAATTACACGACGGGTCAGATTTATTCATCGGTGATCGATAAAGAGCGTCGCGGAGTATATCTGGGCCGTACGGTGCAGGTTGTGCCGCACATTACGGACGAGATCAAAGCGGCGATCCTGGGGCTGGCTGAGCCGGGTGTGGACGTTGTGATCACTGAACTGGGCGGGACCGTCGGGGACATTGAGGGTCTGCCGTTTCTGGAGGCGATTCGTCAGATTCCGCTGGATATTGGCAAGGACCGCTGTCTGTTCATTCACCTGACACTGGTTCCCTACCTCAAGGCTGCTCGCGAGGCCAAAACGAAGCCGACGCAGCACAGTGTGCAGCAGCTGCGTGAAATTGGGATTCAGCCTGACATTCTGATTGTGCGTACTGAGAAGTCGATTGGCCGCGAGCACACGGACAAGATTGCGTTGTTCTGCAGTGTTGAAAAGAAGGCGGTGATCGAGGAGGTTGATACGGAATTTTCGATCTACGAAGTGCCGGTTGGTCTGGTGGACCACGGGATAGACGACCTGATCTGTCAGAAGCTCAGTCTGAAGGCTGATCCTTTGCAGATGGGTGATTACCAGGAACTGGTGCATCGGATTCGCAATCCGCAGCACGAGGTGACGATAGCGGTTGTGGGCAAGTACATTGAGCATCGTGATGCTTACAAGTCCATTTACGAATCTCTGGATCACGCTGGTTTCAGCTTTTCGACTCAGATCAACGTCAAGCGGATTGAAGCTGAAGAGCTGGAGCGGCATGGGCCGGAGCTGGCTCTGAAGGGCGTAGACGGCGTGCTGGTGCCGGGTGGTTTTGGGATGCGCGGCATTGAGGGCAAGATTCAGGCCATCCAGTATGCGCGACAGTCAGAGATACCGTTCTTTGGCATTTGCCTTGGCATGCAGTGTGCGGTGATCGAGTTCGCTCGAAATGTGCTGGATTTGAAGGACGCGAACAGTACCGAGTTTGCGGCTGACAGTCCGCACCCGGTGATCTGTCTGCTGGAGGGTCAGAAAACGGTCAATCGCAAGGGCGGTACCATGCGTCTGGGGGCTCAGCCCTGTGTGCTGGTCCCTGAAACTCGCGCTGCCAAAGCCTATGCGGCGGCTGAAATCAGCGAGCGTCATCGGCATCGTTACGAATTCAATCCGGAGTATCGGAAGGAATTTGTGGAGTCGGGGATGAATATTGCGGGAACCAGTCCGGATGGTGGTCTGGTGGAGATTGTTGAGCTGGCGGGTCATCCGTGGTTTGTGGCAGTGCAGTATCACCCTGAGTTCAAGTCGAAGCCGAACAGGCCGCATCCGTTATTCCGGGATTTTGTGGAAGCCTGTCTGCAGCGCCGGCACGGTCGGGCCGTAAATATTTCGGCTCCTGTCGACTCCGTGAGGGCTCAGGGCTGACCACAATTCCCGTCCCTGGCAACTCGCCTGTGAGACGATGTCTCAATCGCCGCCATTTTTGGCATTTATAATTGCCAAAAATGTTTTGGTCGATAGCATTCGACTGAGTGTGCTCTACGCAGGTTTGTGGTTTATCGGGGATTGCAGCAGTGGCCGCCATCGACACTCGGGATCGCGAGATTCTTGAGTATCTGCACCAGTCTGACGGTGCGGATGTGCAGTCCTTATGTGATCTGCTCGGGGTGACTCGAACGGCCGTCCGGCAGCGGATTTCGCGTCTGGAGGCGTCGGGTTTGATTTTGTCGGACCTGCAGGGTCAAAGCCGTGGTCGTCCGCGGAATGTGTACCGTGTGACGGCCGAGGGTTTGCATGCTCTGGGTGAAAACTACCGGCAGCTGGCGGTTGTGTTGTGGGAGGCGATTACGGGGTTTGAGGACGAGGGCGTGCGGGTTCGGCTGCTGGGGCGTGTTCGGGACGTGCTGGCTGAGCGATTTCGGCGCCAGCTGGGCGGTTGTGAGAACCTCGACGACCGTCTGGACCTGCTGGCCAGTGAGATGAAATCCAGTGGTTTTAACGTGGAGTCGGACCACCAGGGCGGATTAAGGATTCTGCGTGAGACATCCTGTCCGTTTCCGATGCTGGCGGAGGTGGATGATGCGATTTGTCAGGTGGAGCGTCAGGTTTTGGAGCAGGTTTTAGGGGCTCCTGTTGAGGTTCGTTCGCGGTGCCGTGACGGGCATGGCTGTTGTGAGTTTCAGGTTTTGAACGTTCCGACGGTGTAAAGTTTTCGATCACGGTTTGGAAAGTTCCGGGTTGGCCGGGTTGGTGATTGCAGGAATTGGGTGTGTTGGTAGAGTGCGGGCTGCACTTTCCGTAGCCGTGGCAGGCTGTGGGATTCAGTCAGTGCGCAACACAGTAAAGGAAGAACTACGATGACGTGGATTGAAGGTCGCTTCGAAGAGAACGTGATCACCACAACGATCGAGCAGGCTTTGAACTGGGGACAGCAGTCCAGCATCTGGCCGATGACATTCGGTCTGGCGTGCTGTGCCATTGAGATGATGGCTGTTGGTGCCAGCAAGTATGACATTGACCGCTTTGGTGCTGGTGCGTTCCGTGCCACACCGCGTCAGGCTGACCTGATGATTGTGGCTGGAACGGTCACTTTCAAGATGGCCAGTCGAGTTCGTCGTCTGTACGAGCAGATGCCGGATCCGAAGTATGTGATTGCGATGGGTGCCTGCACCGTGGGTGGCGGCCCGTATTTCAAGCACGGGTACCATGTCGTGAAGGGTGTGGATCTGGTGGTACCGGTGGACGTGTACGTCCCCGGCTGTCCTCCGCGTCCAGAGGCTCTGCTGGAAGGTCTGATGCGAATTCAGGACAAGATCAAGGCCCGCAAGGTAACTCGCGGCGAGACTGTCCTTCCGGTGCCGCATCATTCCGGCTTTTCTGCTCTGAACGTCTGAGCGTGCTCGGGCGTGCCTGGTGTGCCACCACCGGGCTGAATCGGCCGGGCTGAATCGGCCGGGTTGCATCGGTCGGTTGGCGTTGTGTTGCGGTGAATACTGACTGAATCTGAAAACTGAGCTTCAAAACTGCGGCTGTCCGTGCGGGCAGCGTGTTCGCTGTTTTGATCATCAACGGGAAGCTGTTTGGTTATGACCAGCGTTTTGAAAATCACCGATCTGCATGTCTCCGTGGGTGAGACTCCGATTCTGCGTGGCGTGAACATGCAGATTCGCCAGGGTGAAGTGCATGCTCTGATGGGCCCGAACGGGTCGGGCAAAAGTACGCTGGCATATGCACTGGCCGGCCACCCGAATTACTCGATCACTTCCGGTTCGTTTGAGATTGACGGGGTGAACATTTCAGAGTTTGAGGCTGACGCCAGGGCTCGTCTGGGCCTGTTTCTGGCTTTCCAGTATCCGGTGGTGATACCTGGTGTGAAGGTCGCAGACTTTCTCCGGCATGCGGTGTCGAATATTCGCAATCCTGATCGCAAGGAGGGCGAGGGTCTGATAGGCATGCGTGAGTTCCGCAAGGAAATCCGTGAGCGGATGACGGAGCTTGGGATGGACCACGAGTTTGCTCGCAGGTATCTCAACGACGGTTTTTCGGGTGGTGAGAAGAAGCGGATGGAGATTTTGCAACTGGCGATGCTGCAGCCGCGATTTGCGATTCTGGACGAGACGGACAGCGGGCTGGACAGCGACGCTGTGCGAGTTGTGAGTGAGGGTCTGGCGAAGCTGTCGGGGCCGCAGATGGGCGTCCTGATCATCACTCACCACGAGCGTCTGCTGGAGTTCAATCCACCGCAGTTTGTGCATGTAATGCTGGGTGGCCGGATTGTGGAAACGGGTGGTTCTGAGCTGGCTCATGAACTGCATGCCCGCGGTTATGCCGACGTGCGTGCTCGTCATCCGGATGCGGCTCCCGAGCCGACTCATGCTGCGGCCGCCGGCTGATTTCTTTAAAACTCTGACTGCTGAACTCGCTTCATTCTGACGGGATCAAAGCCATGTCGACGGATACTCCTGTAAAATCTGACGTTGAAATCGGAGCCTACAAATATGGCTTTCACGATTCGACGGACTACTACGCATTCAAGAGCCGCAAGGGTCTGGATGCTCAGATCGTGGCTCAGATTTCCGAGATGAAGCGAGAGCCGCAGTGGATGCGTGAGTTCCGCCTGAAGTCACTGGAGATCTTTGAATCTCGTCCGATGCCGTCCTGGGGCGGCGACATGTCTGAGTTGATTTTCGACGAGATTTATTACTACATGAAGGCGGCGAACGAGCAGGGCAAGTCATGGGACGACGTGCCGGAGGACATTCGCCGCACGTATGACCGGCTGGGTATTCCGGAGGCGGAGAAGAAGTATCTGGCGGGGGTGAAGGCGCAGTATGAGTCTGAGGTTGTGTATGGCAGTCTGCGTGAGGACCTGGCGAAGCAGGGTGTGATTTTTACGGACACAGATTCTGCGCTGCAGGAGCATCCGGAGCTGTTTCGCGAGTACTTTGGTACGGTGATTCCGCCTGGCGACAACAAATTTGCGGCTCTGAATTCGGCCGTGTGGTCCGGCGGTTCGTTCATTTACGTGCCGAAGGGCGTGCAGATTGATTTTCCGCTGCAGGCATACTTCCGGATCAACAGCCAGAACATGGGTCAGTTCGAGCGAACTCTGATCATTGTTGACGAGGGCGCGTCGGTGCACTATGTCGAGGGCTGTACGGCTCCGACTTACAGCAGTGACAGTCTGCATTCGGCGGTGGTGGAAATCATCGTGAAGCGGAGGGCTCGCTGCCGTTACACGACGATCCAGAACTGGTCGAACAACGTCTACAATCTGGTGACGAAGCGGGCCATGGCTTATGGCGATTCGCTGATGGAGTGGATTGACGGCAATCTGGGCTCGAAGCTGACGATGAAGTATCCGGCGATCTGGCTGATGGAACCGGGGGCTCGCGGAGAGACGCTTTCGATCGCTTTTGCCGGTGAAGGCCAGCATCAGGATGCGGGGGCCAAGATGGTTCACTGTGCTCCGAACACATCCAGTCGCATTATCAGCAAGAGCATTTCCAAAAACGGCGGTCGCTCCAGTTATCGTGGTCTGGTGAAGGTGCACAAGGATGCAGTGAACTGTCGGTCGAATGTTGTGTGCGACGCGTTGATTCTGGATCCGTCCAGCCGCAGTGACACGTACCCGTACATTGAGGTGGAAGAGCAGAATGTGGCGATTGAGCACGAGGCCAGTGTTTCGAAGATCGCTGAGGAGCAGTTGTTTTACCTGATGAGTCGTGGTCTGACTGAGGCGGAGGCATCAGCGATGATTGTGACGGGCTTCGTGGAGCCACTGGTGAAGGAGCTGCCGATGGAATATGCGGTGGAACTGAACCGGCTGATTGAACTGCAGATGGAAGGTTCAGTGGGTTAAGGCCGGTTCGGGTTGTGCGGTGTCCGGAAGTGTTTCTGTGGGAAGCAGTTATGACGGTGGCGGTGGCAGATCATTCCCGGGCTGGTTACAGCGCCGCGATGTTTGAGGAGTTTCTGGCGGCGCGAGTGGAGCCGCAGTGGATGACTCAGGCTCGTCGGCAGGCCTTTTCTGTTTACCAGCAGTTGTTGCAGCATGAGCTGGATCCGGAGGAATTTCGTCGTCTGGACTTGCGGACGTTTAATGCGTCACGGTTTCGCCCCGCTGTGACGGCTCCCGATGCGGGTGGCATAGCTACTCTGCTGAGTGGTCGAACGGAATTTGGTGGCGCCATAGCTCATGTGGATGGTCACGTCACCAGTTCTCGTGTGTCCCCCGAGATTGCTGCTCAGGGAGTGCTTTTCGGTGGTCTGCAGGAGCTGCTGCAAAGCCATCGTGAACTGCTGGAGCCATATTTCATGAAGCGCGCTGTGCGGTCGGATGCCGACCGTTTCGCTGCCTGGCATGCGGCTTTCTGGACCAGCGGTACGGTGTTGTATGTGCCGCGGAACGTGGAGGTGCAGTTGCCGCTGCACAGCCTGATTGCTCACAGTCATGACGGTACTGCCGACTTCAGTCACACTCTGATAATTCTGCAAGACGGTGCTCGAGCCACCCTGCTTGAAGAAACGGCTTCGGCCGGATCTGACACGGCTGGTCTGCATGTAGGGTGTGTGGAGTTGATTGTGGGGCGTAACGCCTGTCTGCGGTATGTGCAGCTGCAGAACTGGAATCAGAAGACGTGGCATCTGGCGCATCAGGCCGGCTGTGTGGATGCGAATGCAACGCTGCAGTGGACGGTGGTTGGTCTGGGCAGTCGCACGGCTCATATTCATCAGGACATTAACCTGGACGGGCGCGGTTCGACGGCTGAAGTGAATGGTGTGACATTTGCCAGCGATCGCCAGAAAATCAGCTATTATACTCAGCAGCATCATCGCCAGCAGGGGACTCACAGTGATCTTCTGTATCGCGAGGTTCTGCGGGATGAATCCCGTGTGATCTGGCGTGGTATGATCAAGGTTGATGCTGCGGCTCAGCAAACGGACGGTTACCAGCGCAGTGACGCGCTGATGCTCAGCGAGGATGCTCGCTGTGATTCCATTCCGGGTCTGGAGATTGAGGCGGACGATGTCCGTTGTACTCATGGTGCCACGACCGGGCGGGTGGATCGCGATCAGATCCTGTACTGTATGAGTCGCGGGATCAGTCGACGCGAAGCGATGCACATGATTGTGGAGGGATTTTTCCAGCAGATTTACGATCGGATTCCGATTGAGGTTGTGCGGGAGACGCTGAGTCGAACAGTGCAGGCGAAGCTGGGAATTGAAGCTGTGGCGGCTGATCACCTGCACGGTGCTGAAGAGGACCAGTACTGAAATGGAACGACTGATTGGTGTTGACGAGCTGCAGTCTGGCGAGCGGCGGAGTGTGTTTGTGGATGATACTCCGGCGCTGGTGATTCGCCTTGCTGATGCGTGGCATGTGATCGAAGACGTGTGTACTCATGACGGCCAGCCGCTGACCACAGGTGAGTTGAGTGGCTGCAGCATTGTGTGCCCGCGCCATAATGCTCGGTTTGACCTGCAGACTGGCAAGGCCTTGTGCATGCCGGCGACGCAGTCGATTCGGGTGTTTCGGGTGGAGGTTCGGGACGGGGCCGTGTGGGCTGGTCCCTGAAGGCAGTCGGGTCTGCTGGTTGAGTGAAGAAAGAGTCTTGAGATGGCAACAGATGCAGAACTCATAGAAGCTTTGCGGCAGGTGATTGACCCGGAGCTGATGGTGAATGTGGTGGATCTGGGACTGGTCTATTCGATCAACCAGACGGATCGGAAGGTTGCGGTCGAGATGACATTGACCAGCCCGGCCTGTCCGGCTGGACCGCAGATTGTGCAGCAGGCGAAGATGGCGCTGGAGCGTCTGGAGGATGTGGACGAGGCTGCGATCACGATCACGCTGTCTCCACCCTGGACTCCGGCTCGCATGACTGACGAAGCCCGCGATCAACTGGGCATCTTCTGACTGTTATTGGCAGGGCGGCGAGCATGACTGTCTGTCTGATCGCGCTGGGCGGCAATCTGGGCCGCTCTGAGTTGCTCTTTCAGAAGGCTCTGGAACAGCTTCACGTCGGCGACGATCGTGTGCTGGCGGTAAGCAGGAACTTCGAGACGCGGGCTGTGGGCGAGCAGTCGGGCGGCGGTTTTTTGAATGCCGCTGCGGTGCTGGATTTTTCGGGGAGCCCGCTGCAGTTATTAAGTCGGCTGCAGGCGATTGAGTCGGATTATGGTCGTGAGCGACTGCAGCGATGGGGGCCCAGAACGCTGGATCTGGATCTGCTGCTGTTTGGTCAGCATGTGCAGTGGGAGTCGCGTCTGATCGTCCCGCATCCGGCGATGTGGCTGCGTCGATTTGTATTGTCGTCGGCAGTGGAGGTGGCTGGTGAGATGCTGCATCCGGTACTTGAGCAGTCGATTGCTCAGTTGTGGCAACGTCTGAGTGTTCCGCAGTTTTGTGTGAGCGTGGAATTGGTACCTGAGCTGGCGGGTGCTGCTGAGTTTACTGAGTTTTTGAAGCAGCCACTGCAGCTGGGGGCAGTCAGTTTTCGTCGGCTGGACAGTGGTTGTGGTGTCCTGGGAGAGTGTTTTGCGCACCTGCAGCTGCGGCGTGCGGAACAGCTGCAGCCCCCGTGGTCATATCCTGACCATGACCCGGGGGCTCGCACGATGGTGCTGTTCGTGCAGAGCCCTGAGAACGCGGTGGAGCAGTTGCGGCAGACGGCAACAGCGATTACGGGCTGAGTCCGGCCGGCAACTGGTGCAGGGTCTGAATTTCGGCATCACTAAGGGCGCGATTGAAGATGGCCAGTTCATCGAAGTCACCGGTGTAGGCGATGCCCAGCATGATGACGGCTTTTTCGGGATCCCAGGTGTAAGTTTGGGGGGCTTTGAGGCTGCCCTGAGAATTCCCGTTCAGGTACAGGGTGGCGGTTCCGGCGGAATTGTCCGTGGTATTGAAGTTAGTGAATGTCCATGCGACGTGAGTCCATGTGTCGCGGGAAAACGGCGGTTTGGCGACCGGCACCATGGGGCGATTGCGAGGTTCGATTTTTTCCCAGGCGGTGTCTTTAGGGTTCCATGATTTGTAGTTGGAAAAGACACCCAGACGGAAGACTCGTGGCAGATCCTTGTCGAAGTCAACAAAAAACGAAGCGTCATTCCACGTTTTGTCTGTGATTTGGATGGGGTCGCAGTAGCCGGGCTTCAGATCCTGATCGGGCGTAAGTTTAAGCCAGAACGACACGGTACCGGACCAGTTCGCTGGTGAGTATCCGGCATTGACGCCGCGGAACAGGGTGACTTTTGGTGATTCACTGGTGACAAACCGGAGTGCTCCGCCGTACTTGCCGGCCTTTGGTGCGAGGCTGACATCATCGCGGGAGTTGCCGGGAGTGATCACTTTGCGGTCCAGGTTTTCTGCGGTGTGGATGGCTTTGTCCTGCCCGATGACAGCATCCATGGAGGCATCGAAAGGGGCAAGAAATATCAGGTTTTTTTGCAGCTGTTCCGGTGGTCCGGCTGGCAGTTCGGGTGTGAGTGCGGCTGTCAGCAGTGCGGTGAATAGGAAACCGTACAGGCGTGCAGGCAGGGCGAGAGGATATCGCATGTGCAGAGTTCCGAGCAAAAGTGGTTAGGGAGGTGGCCGTGGTGTGAGTGAGATTTGCGTGGTTTTGTTCTACCTGGGGGCGACATCAACCGCAAGGGATGGGCTGGCTATTGGGCAGCATTCTGTGTTAACCGCGACGTTTGGCTGAGTTTCGTGGGTTGCGTGTGAGTCGATTCCGGAAGCGTCCCCACAGATCTCGGAGCAGTGCCCGCAGCAGTAGTGGTCGATCTTCGCGGGCCAGCGGGTGCAGTCGCATTTGTTCGGGCTGATAACCGCAGGCCAGCATTCCGCCGCAGGTTTGTTCTTCCACGGCCTGCAGCTGAGCGACTGTCAGTTCCTGTTTGTATCGACCGACGCGACTGGGGCTGAGTGGCTCTGCGATGCGAGTGTGATGAGCCTGTGAGGCGACGGCTTCGAAGCCTGTTTGGCCTTTGCGTCCGCCGGCGGCGTGTTCCTGCAGTGCTCTGCCTGCGTCAGCGGCGGGGAAGCCGAGGAACCCGGCGACTCGGGCAAAGGCATGCTCCGGGTTGACGCACAGGTCTTCATAACGGAATTCAAGGCGGTCCTCGGCTGGCAGCCAGCGTTCAGCCATCAGCCATGCGCCGATTGTGATGTGCCATTCCATGGCGGCCACGGTGGCGTCGAATGCTCCGAATCGCATTTTGAGTGTGGAGCAGACCACGTCGCGTGGGTCACGTACAACATGAATAAAGCGTGCTTCGGGCAGCAGTTGTTTGATTTCGGGGATTGAGAGAGTGTAGAGGGGGGTATTGTCGCCGATGAACTGCAGCTGTTCAAAGGGCTGCGGGCAGTCGAGGGACCAGACGTAGTGAATGAAGGCTGGTGCGTCGGACAGATTGTGCCTGCGGCAGAAATCTGCGAAACCTGGGGCACTGGCGCGCCCGGTCCAGTCGTTTGTCTGCAGCCACGAATTGACCACCAGCAGCAGTTGTTCGGGAACTTCAGAGCCTTTGATCTGCTGCAGCAGCGGCAGGTGCTGATTGAGGTACCCGGTCTCCTTGGCGATATGGACTCCGGGCAAATGATTCAGCAGTCGTGCGGTGACGGTGGTTCCGGAGCGACCGCAACCGACTACGAACACGGGGATCGGACGGCGTGGCATGACACTTCCCAGTGTTTCTAGAGTTGTGTTTTGAGTCTGACGGGGATTGGTGGCAGAGCGGCAGTGGACCGAGTCTGAGGGAACTGGGGGCGCGGCGACCGAGATTGTTCTGCAGTGCTGCGACTGGCGAACTGCAGCCGGGCTTCATTCACGCAGACAGCCAGCAGCAGCGTGGCGGGAGGCAGTCCCAGCGGGCAACCGGTCCATGAATAGGCAAAGTAGGCCAGCACCGGCAGGCAGGCCATGAATGTGCGGCGGTCGCGACGCAGGCTGCGGAGTGTCATTGTCAGCAGCAGTCCGATCATCAGGGTGTAGAGGGCGGACGAAAGCAGCCCGGTTTCCATTGCCACCTGAATGATGTCGTTGTGGGCATGGTAGATATCGATGACTTCCAGATATTTGCGGGGGCGCCCCGGACCGACTCCCAGCCACGGATTTTCGCGAATGTGGTGGAAGGCGATTTCCCAGATCAGCGATCTGGGTGCCATTGACTTATAGCCAATGATGCGGAAGCGGATCAGCAGCAGATGAATGAACTGGATCTGCATGATCTCATCGAGGAATCTCATCAGCAGCAGAATACTGCTGACCAGAAACACCGAGAGCGATTTGTGGTTGAACAGGGTGTACAGGGTCAGGATGATCAGCATGGTTCCCAGGCCATTTCGGGACATGATTGCCGTGACGGCTGTGCAGTTCAGTCCCAGCAGCATGATCCACAGCAGTTTGCGCTGTTCTTTTGAGTCATGAATCTTCATCAGCACGAAGGGCAGTGTCATGTTGATCTGAGCGGCCATCAGATTGGAAGCCCCCGAGGGGTTTTCGATGGACCAGGCCTTCAGGCTGGGATTTCGCAGAACCTGTGCAAGCACAAAAAATGTCAGCAGGATGTTGTTGCAGAAAATAACCCAGCGACAGAATTTCGAGAGGTCGGGGGTCGATACTGCCAGCGCCAGTGTGGCGATGTAGCAGGAAAAAATATGGATCGTTCCGGGCATGTCGTTCGTGTTGATTTCGGACGACACGAGGACGATGACGGTCAGTGAAGCGGCACAGAACAGAAAGACCGGGTGCAGTCTGGCTCGCGGGCTGATCAGTGCTGCCACAGTATAGGCGACTGCTGCAGCGGCACCGCCGACAATTGTGAACTGGTGCGACACGGCCGACGTGAGGCAGCTGGTCAGCAGTGTCACCAGCAGTGCGGCCATGACCGTGGACATTGAAAACTTCCCTGTTTTCCGCCTTTTTACCTGTCAGCAGTCGGTGTTACCCATCCCTGGAAACCCGCATTCACTGCCGCAGCACCTGCATTTCGGCAGGAATTGCCGCAGATTAGTTTGCCGGGCAGATTCCCGCAAGACGGCCTGTCCGGTTGCGTTGCTGCGTGTGCTTTCCCAGAATGCCGGAGACAGAAGTTCCGTGGAATTTCAGCCTGGCAGGTGTGTTATGCGGCAGCAGTCGTGCTCACAGAGTCTGAGTTATTTTGTTCTGCTGTCATGGCTGGCGTGCAGCCTGTCTGCGGCGGCGCAGGAGCCGGTCGTGCTGAAGGGGCATAATGGTGCCGTGATGGCGGCTGCTTTCGCCGGCGACCCTGAGCGGGTTGTGACGGCGTCGACTGACCAGCTGGCCATGTTGTGGGACGCGCGTTCCGGTAAATTGCTGCAGACGATGACTCAGCATACCGGCCCGCTCTACACGCTGGCAGCCAGCGGCGACGGCCAGACACTCGCGACGGGGGCTCAGGATAACACCATTCGGATCTGGGATCTGCCGCTGCGGAGTCCTGTCAAGCGGCTGACCGAGCCGACGGCGCCGCTGCACGCCGCTGTATTAAGTCCCGATGGTCTGTTGCTGCTGGCTGGTCTGCAGGACAATAGTTTACAGCTGATTCCATCCAGCACGGCAGCGGGGCTGCAGCGTGTGGCCCGCAGTGGCCACGCGGCACCGGTGCAGGCTGTTGCCATTCGGCCGGACGGCAGTGTGCTGGCCAGTGCTGACGCCACTGGTCGAATGCTGATCTGGTCGCCGGATCTGGATCAGCCGATTTCTCGCCTGCTGGGAAATTCCGGGCTGATCAGTCAGCTGCTGCTGCCGGCTGGCAACGCGCCGTTGTTGTCTGTGGGTGACGATGGTGTGTTGAGACACTGGCAGCTGCCTGCTGTTCCACCGCGCAAGCTGGCAGCCCTGAATGCTGCCGGACTGATGTTGACTGCGGTGCCGGGGCAAAATCAGGCTGTTGCTCTCGCGACGGGTCAGCCGCTGCGTCTGATCAATCTGCAGACGGGTGAGCAGCTGCGTGAGTTTCCGCTGGCCGGAAATGATCTGAATCGTGTGGCAATTTCACCGAATGCTGCCTGGCTGGCAGCTGGTGCGGCCAATGGTGAAGTGCGTCTGGCGAATGTTGGTGATGCGGCAGTTACAGGCAGGGTGGCGGGCCATGACGGTCTGGTGACGGATGTGGCCGTGCACGCGGATGCTCAGCGTTTCGCCAGTTCCGGGGCTGATGGTGTGGTGCGTTTTTGGAAACAGCCGGCGGCTGCGAAGCCACTGCCTGGTCACTCCGGGCTGGTGCGTGGCGTACAGTCGGCTGCGAATGGTCAGTGGGGGCTGACGTGGTCGGATGACAAGGTTGTGCGGGTGTGGGGGGCGGGTGGCGGAGCTCAGCAGCAGTTTGCTCAGCATGCCCAGCCTGTGCGAGCTGTGGCTTTGCGTGCAGATGAATCGCTGGTCGCCAGCGGTGATGCAGAGGGAGTGGTGTGGATCTGGAATCCGGCGAATGCAGCGGTGGAGGGGTTTGTGGCGGCTCATGGCGGCGCGGTGCAGGGGCTGGCTTTTTCAGCAGACAGCAGCCTGCTGGTAACCGCTGGTGCTGATGGTCTGGTGCGAGGCTGGAAGTTGCCATTGCCGAAGCAGAAACCGGCTGCTGGCGAGGCGGCACCGATGCCGGCATGGGAGTATCGAGCTCCGGATAACGAAGTGATTGCTCAAATCAGGCGAATTTCTCAGGAGCATGGCCTTGTGCTGCTGCCGGCTTCGGGGACTCGTTTACATCGACTGCAGTGGGACGGAAGTTTGGCCGGCAGCACGGGCTCGCCGGGCGGAGCGCTGCGTTCTGTGGAAACCGCCGTGTCGGGAAAAATGCTGCTGGCAGTATCGGACAACGGAATGATTCATCAGTTCAATGCCGATTTGTCCGGGCTGCGATCGCTGCCTGCTGTCCCTGGTCTGACATCTGCAAAATGGGATCGTGAGGGGCGACTGCTGCTGGTGTGTTTGAATCAGCCGTGGGTGCAGGTGCGAGTTGCGGAAACGGGGCGGGTGCAGGAGCAGATTCCTGCGGCTGTAGCCGTGCAGTCGGCCGACTGGCTGGCTGGTGATCAGACGCAGGTGCTGGGGGTAACCGGGGCAAACGAACCGCAGCTGTTGCAGCGCAGTTTACTGCGGCTGTGGGAACTGCCGGCAGGGGCGAGCGTGCTGGCCATGTCCCCCGACCAGCAGCACCTGTATGCTGCGGGAGCGGACGGGCAGATTCGCCAGTGGAATCTGGGGAATGGGGAGCAGGTTCGAGTGATGGGGGCCGGGCAGCCTGTCACTGAGCTGGCGGTATCCGTTAATGGACAGATTTTGTCAGCGGCATGTGCTGACGGTCTGGTGCGGCTCTGGAAGTCGGATGGCAGTGCATTGCCAGACTGCCAGCCGGCGCAGGGAGTCCGCAGTGTGACGCTGAATGCTGACGGGACGCGTGTAGCTGCGTGCGGAGCAGACGGACAGGTGCGAGTCTGGGACACAGCAACCGGATTGCTGCTGGAGTCCTTTGCTGAGCATGTCGCCGCGCAGGGTGCGGCGTCCGTGCGATTTTTGGCTGACAATCTAAGCCTGATCTCGGCTGGCTTAGACGGCAGTCTGTGGCTGCAGAAGCTGGCAGCTTTGCGTGCCGTGGGGCTGCAGTCTGGAAAAGTCCGCAGTCTGGCATCGTTGAACAACGCTGCTTCTCTGCTGGTTGTTCGTGAAAATGGGACACTGGTCCAGTTGAATGCCACGACTGCGGCCGAAGAGCGGGTGTTTGCGGCAGCAGAAGCTCCGGTCACGGCCGTATCGGTGCGAGTTGATCAGCAGCGGCTGGCCACCGGGACGGAGCAGGGGCAGTTGCAGCTGTGGAATCCGAATGACGGGATGAAGCCGCTGCAGTCGCTGGCTCTTGAGGGGGCTGTTAGTCAGTTGCAGTGGAGTGCGGACAATCGTCGTTTGGCGGTATCTGCGGGCAACATTGTCACGATCTGCGGTCCGACTCCGGCAGCAGTGCAGCCGCCGCTGGAGCTGACGGTCTGGCAGCGGATTGAGTGTGAGGCACCGGTGCAGCGTCTGGCGTTTTCGGCGGATGGACGACGGCTGCTGACGGCCCTGGCGAACGGTCGAGTGGATGAGTGGGCCTGTGCCAGTCCGGAGCCGCGACGGCAGTTCCAGCATGGTGGTGCGGTTTATGGTCTGGCAGTGAATGCCAGTGGCAGTCTGGTGGTGTCCTGCAGTGCTGATCAGACGGTGCGAGTGTGGGACAACGTGACGGGTCAGCAGCGATTTTCGCTGACTGGTCATCAGGGAGCTGTGCATGCCGTGACGCTGAGTGCGGATGAGGCTTTCGCGGTATCATCGGGGGCTGACGGGACTCTTCGTTTGTGGGATGTGCCGGGTGGTCGGCAGCTCAAGCAGGTGATTTCGTACGAGCAAACGATGTATTCGGTGGCTTTGCATCCCGCGGGGGCTTTGCTGGCGGCGGCGGGTGCCGATCGAAAGGTGCATTTGGTGGATGTGGGCAGTGGCGCGGAGGTTCGCACATTGTCCGGGCACACGGATTATGTGCATTCGGTGGCTTTCAGTCCGGATGGAAACCGCGTGCTTTCGTTTGGCTACGCCGGTCAGCTGAGAATTTGGAACACTGGAGACGGGGCACTGGTGCACGAGCGGAAGGTGGGGCAGATTGGCAACACGGCGAAGTATTCTCCTGACGGTCGCCAGATCATCGTGGCGTCAGGTGACGGCACAGCAACGGTCTTCAATGCTCCTTGACGACAGCTGTTTTTCGCGCGGTGTCTTGTCGGTTCAGTCTGATGGGTTCGAGCATGACATGGTTCACCGAACTGACGGGGTGTCTTGAGACTTCGCCGGATGATGTGCGGGAGCAGTTGTGGGTGGAAGCCGATCGGCTGCATTCGCGAGTCAACGGGGGTTCGTGGCGGTGCGGCACACTGGTAATTCCATCGCTGGCTGAGCTGCGGCAACAAACGCAGCCGTTTGCAGATCGTGGCCAGCCTGTGCGGTTGCTGCCGGGGCCGGAACAATCTATCGAAACTACTTTGCCAGCGTTAATGGCCGCAGCGGGCAATCCAGCGACAATCAGATCGACTGTCTGGCTGACATCGGGGCGTTGCCGGGCAATACACAGCAGCGTCTGTGGTGTATGACCAACGGGTATGCATTGCCTTCGGCCAGTGGTCTGGCAGAGATCGGGCAGCGTTTATCGGCGCTGGATGAATCGCAGCGAGATGTGCTCAGGCAGGCTCTGCGTATTGGGCTGCAGCTGGATACTCAGGTGACGCACGGGCAGGCGTCGCAGATTGTCAGTCAGGCTTATTGTTCAGCGCTGCCGGTTGCCTATTCGCGGCATTCGCCGCTGCTTTTGGCGTCCTTTGCGGTGCTGGTGCTGGGGGGCGGTGTATTTGGAAACGACCGGGCGTGGATTTTTGCAGCTGTCGGGCGGGTTCTGCGATTGTATCCGGCAACAGGTCTGAATGTCGCAATTGTCAGTTATGGCAGCTCAAATCCTGGCGTCCGCAGCTTTCTGGCTGAGCTTGCCTGAGGTGCCGTGAGTCGATCAGGGATCGAGCAGCTGCGGTGCCCACACTCCGGGCTGTACTTCGGGAATCTTTCCATCGGCAGGCAGAGTTCCGGCCACTGCCGTTTTCAGCAGTGCTGACAATTCGGTCACAGTTTCAGCATGCTGTTGCTGTTCTGCGAGGTTGGTTAGTTCCTGCGGATCACTGGTGTGATCGTAGAGTTCGCGTCCTTTGGCGCCACCATCCCATTCGGTGTATCGCCAGCGTCCGGTTCGCAGACTGTAGCCGAAATAACGAGTATCCGGTCGGGGCTGTTTGCTGTTGGCGTTCGTTCCCGCATTGCCTCGCTGCACCTGCGTCAGGGCCCAGCTGCGGCCGGGCTGTGTGACGTCCCGCAGCATGGGAACCAGGCTTTGTCCCTGCAGGCCGGTTGGCGGCTGGACGCCGCACAGTTCCGTCAGTGTGGGGTACAGGTCCACGTGAGAAACGGGTGATTCACAGATCTTTCCCTGCTGAAAGCCAGGTGCGGCGATCAGCAGCGGTACCCTGGCGCTCTCTTCAAACAAGCTGCGTTTTTGCCACAGGCTGTGTTCACCAAGGTGATAACCATGGTCACTGGTAAACACGATCACAGTCTTGTCGGTCAGTCCATGTCGATCGAGTGCATCGAGAACTTTGCCGACCTGAGCATCCATGAAACTGATGCAGGCCTGATACGCCTGTCGTGCCTGACGCTTCTGCTGATCGGTCATGCTGAGCTGGGCTTTGACCTGGCTTTCGAGGGCCGCTTCGGGGATGTCCTGCAGATCTTTTTCCAGTCCGGTGACAACCGGCATGCGGTCCGCCGGGTACATGTCAAACCAGCTTTGGGGGGCGACATAAGGAGTATGCGGGCGAAAGAAGCCAACAGACAGGAAAAATGGACGTTCGGGGCGTTTCGCGCAGCGTTCCAGGACCCAGTCGGCGTCATTTGCCAGCAATGCATCGGTGTGCAGTTCGTCCGGGTGCTGTGAAGCGTGCCAGCTGAGCATACCGCCGAACTGGTTGGGCACCAGCGAGGTGATCAGCGGGTGTTCCCTGGTGCGATCGACGCCGGCGGGATTCAGTTCCAGTTCCCAAGAGGCGGGATCGTCGTGTCCATCCGTCCCAATCGAATTGGGCACGTTGTAGTGATACAGTTTGCCGATCCGACCGGCCAGCCAGCCCTGCTGTCGAAACGCCTGGGGCAGGCTGATTTGAGCCGGAATGGTCTGGCGGAAGATGAGCGAGTTTGCGTGAATTCCCGTACTGTTGGGGTACAGGCCGGTCAGCATCGAGTTGCGACTGGGGCCACAGAGCGGGAATGCACAGTAGGCATGCCGAAACAGGACTGATCGCTTTGCCAGTCGATCGATGTTGGGTGTCTGAATATCCCGGGCGCCGTAACATCCAAGCAGTGTGTTCAGGTCATCCGAGATCAGAAACAGGACATTTTTCGCGACCTGCTGCTGCTGCTGCGCCGGAACAGTTTGTGGCAGCAGTGACAGCAGGCAGACAGCCAGCAGTCTTAGCCCGTTGTGGCGTCGTTGATTTGACATGATTTTGGGCTGCCTGTTTTGTGCGGCGAGGGTGGTCTGAGGGCGAATCAGTCATCAGGCGAAAATGTCGTGTATGATTTCGCCGTAGATATCAGTGGGGCGGAACTGTCTGCCGGCGTACTGAAAACGCAGCTGTTCGTGGTCCAGTCCCAGCAGCCACAGGAGTGTGGCATGCAGGTCGTGCATGTGCACTTTGCCGTCCACTGCCAGATGTCCGATTTCGTCAGTGGATCCCCATGAGAATCCGGATTTGACACCGCCTCCGGCAAGGAACACGGTGAACCCGCGCGGATTATGATCGCGTCCGTCGGATCCCTGAGAAAACGGGGTCCGGCCGAATTCGCCACCCCACCATACCAGAGTATCTTCCAGCAGGCCTCGCTGTTTTAGATCCTGCAGCAGACCGGCCACGGGTTTGTCTGTTGCTTTGGCATGAATCGCATGCTGCGGCATATTGGAATGCTGGTCCCAGCGCGGATTGGTGGACTGATCTGCGTAGTTGACCTGGACGAAGCGGACACCTGATTCGGCAAGGCGTCTGGCCAGCAGGCATTGTTTGCCGAATTCGTCCGTTTCTTTTTCGCCGATCCCGTAGAGTTTCTGTGTTTCGAGTGTTTCACCGGAAAGGTCCATGACCTGCGGGGCGGTGGACTGCATCCGCCAGGCCAGCTCGTAACTGCGAATAACGGCTTCTGCTTCGTCATGTCCCTGTTGGGCTGCGGCAGCCTGCACGGCGTTAAGCTGCTGTGTCAGGCTGAATCGATGCTGTTGCTGTTGCGGCGACAGCTGTGTGCTGCGAATATGGTCGATGGTCATCTGGCCGCCACCCGCCTGAGCGCGACCGATGGGCGTGCCCTGATAGACTGTTGGCAGAAAGGCGTTGCTAAAGTTGCGTGGTCCGCCATTTGCGTCCGACGGCATCAGAGAAATGAAACCTGGCAGGTCACTGTTTTCTGAACCCAGTCCGTACAGCACCCAGGAGCCCAGCGAGGGACGCACCTGCACTGTGGCACCTGTGTGCAGAAACAGTGTGGCTGGCCCGTGAGCGACGCCTTCGGTGTGCAGTCCGTGCAGAAAGCACAGATCGTCGACGTGCCTGCGGATTTCCGGAAACAGGTCTGAGACAAGTTTGCCGGACTGGCCTCCCGGGCGAAATTTCCAGAGTGGCTTCATCAGTTTCTGTTGCGTGACCTTGCCGAAGTCACCGAAGCGGACCCCGGTGAAGTCGATGTTCCGGCCGTCCCGCGCGGCGAGCTGGGGTTTGTAATCGAAGGAGTCCACATGGCTGGGACCACCCTGCATGAACACAAAGATGATGCGTTTGGCGCGAGGAGTCAGCACGGGCAGTGGCGGCTGGCTGACCGTCGGCTGGCCGGTCTGGTCGGCTGCTGTGGCCTTTGGCAGCAGAGCCTGCAGGGCGAGTGAACCAAAACCACAGCCGGCCTGGCCGAGCAGGGTGCGGCGAAGCAGCATGTTGCAGGTGGAGGACATAAAGGACTTTCGCAGGCCGAAA
>Ga0172372_10000786_pt1 | contig 48656 bp, 48 predicted proteins | sample LakKiv5m_2_FD_114544 | JGI IMG/M metagenome (GOLD analysis project Ga0172372, IMG submission 114544) | Freshwater microbial communities from Kabuno Bay, South-Kivu, Congo - kab_092012_9.5m | ecosystem: Environmental > Aquatic > Freshwater > Lake | place: Democratic Republic of the Congo...
AGTGCCTGAATAGCAAAAAAAGTTACCCAAGAATTAGAGTGATTTGAAAATTTTCCATTGCTATATTTCCCCCACTTAAAAGCTCCTCTTTCTTTTAAGTTTTTTGCTTCTGGATTTTGGTAACTTATTAATATTTTTACTAATTTTTTTAATTTATTTTTTTCATTTATTGACATTTTTTTTTGATTTTGAGTTAATAAAACTAATCTTATAGTTTGCGCTATAGAATCAATTCTTTCGTTAAAATTTGACGTTTCTATTAGAAACAATCTAGGAATTCTTCCAAACTGATTTTGTTTAGATAAAATCCAGTCCTTAGCTTTTTTGGAAGCAAATAAATATTTTTTTTTTTTCAAAAAAGTACCTAGAACCCAAAGACCTTCTGCTGAATAACAGTGTGGATGGGCATTCGTTCCTCCTTTAAATGGAAATGAGACAAACCTCCCATTTCTCTTCTGAAATTTTAATGATGTATTGCAAATTTTTATTGCACTATTAATATAAATTTTATTTTTAATTACTGTGTATAAATTTGCAAGTCCTATAGCTATTTTTGAGTGATAACTTCCAGAGGTAGTAGACCACTCCTTATCAGACTCAAAAAATTTATTTTCATCAATTTCATAAACAGGCTTAACTAAGCAATTTTTATCAATGCAATATTTAACTATCCAGCTGGCACATTTTTTTGCAGATTTAATTAAAAAAGTTTTTTTTGTTTCTTTGTATAAAGCGACAAGACCGTTAAGAATAATTCCATTATCAAAAGAGTAAATCTGATTTTGTTTATGGGCGTGACTGGAACTTTTATCGATCAAAAAAAGACATCTAAATCCGCCATTTTTTTCTTGAGCATTAGAAATTAACCATTTCGCAGATTCCAAGCCTTTTTCTAAGTATTTTATATTTCTGGTGCGTTTATAAAGAAAAACCATCATGGTAATGAAATAACCATTTATCTCAGAGTAGACAAAAGAATATTTTTTTCTATTTGGATCGTACCATGCGTTAACACTTCCGTTTAATTTTGATTGTTTAGTGTTTTGAATGCCTGATTCTTTCAACCAACCAATAGATAAATCTAACGATTTATCTATCTTTTTTATATCTTTTTCCAATTTTGTAATGCCCATTTTATGTTTAGCTTTAAGCCTTGAAAAATATCTACCTTACTTTTCCATCCCAAACTCATGCAAAGTTTGGCATCACAAGTTAATCTTTGAACTTCTGCTTTTCTTTTTGGGATATAAACAATTTTAGATTTACTATTTGAGATTTTTTTAATTTCTTTTGCTAAAAAATTTATTGTGTAATCTTTACCTGTGCCAAAATTAATAATTTTTTGAAGACATTTTTTTTTTTCTGTAACAAGCAAAAAGGCCTCAACTGCATCAGAAACATATGTTAAATCTCTTGATTGTTTTCCATCGCCGTGAATCGTTATGTCTTCATTATTAATTGCCATTTTAATAAATTTTGGAATGACGTCATAAGTGTGTCTTGGACCATAAGTGTTAAATGGCCTTAATATAACGATTGGCAAATTATAAGTTTGTATGTAGGAAAAACAATATCTATCTGCTGCAGCTTTTGACGCTGCGTAAGGAGAGGTGGGATTTAATGGGTGATCCTCATTAATTTTATGAGTTAAAGCAGTTCCATAAACTTCGCTTGATGAAGTGCATATAATCTTTTCTATTCCTTTAATTTGTTTAGCTGCCTCCAGTATATTTAGAGTTCCAATTACATTGACCTCGTTCACTTCTAAAGGATGTTCAAAAGAATAAGGAACATAAGCATTTGCAGCTAAATGTAAAATAATCTTAGGATTATCTTTAATAACATGTCTTATAATATCGGTAGAAGATATATCGCAACAAATAATTTTTTTACATTTCTTTATATAGTCCGAATTTAAATTTTTAAATTGATAACTGCTTGTGCCATGATTAGATGTTCCCCGAACAACTATAGAAATATTAGCACCAAGATCTATTAGTTTTTCAGTAAGATGCGATCCTATAAATCCATCTGCTCCTGTTATTAATACTTTTTTATTCTTCCAAAAATTTTTCAATTTACCTCCAAAATATAAATCCGATTAATATTATCTTTAATACTTTTAATCCAAAAATAAATCTACCAAAAGGTACGTCAAATAAATAAGATTTTCCATATACTCTTTCATATCTATGAACAGGAACTTCTTTAATTCTAAATTTTCCTCTAATTGCTCTAATTAAAAGCTCCGTCTCTATCTCATATCTATTAGAAATCAAATTTAAGCTTTTTAATTTTTCAGAATTAAAACATTTAAATTCTGATTGACTATCAGTTATATTTTGACCAAAAAGAATATTTATAATTGAAGTTAAAGCGTAGTTGCCAAATCTATTTACAGGTAAAATTGCTTTATTAGTATATCTTTGAGAGTTTATAACCTCTTTAGATTTAACAAACCTAGATCCAATTACATAATCATAACCTTCTTCAATTCCTTTTATTAAATTTTTAATTTCGCTTGGATCATCCTGGCCATCCCCCCCCATGAATATAATTACATCTCCATTTGCGTTTTGAATTCCAGTTCTCATAGCCGCACCTTTTCCAAGATTTACTTCATGATTGATTATTTGGCATTTAAATTTTTCAACTACTTCTAGAGTTTTATCTGTGCTTCCATCATTTACAATTATTAACTGATCTTGAGCATCTATATTATTAAGGATTTTATTAATTAAATTAGAGATATTACCCTCTTCATTAAATACGGGAACTATAATAGATTTTTTCAGAATTAATTCTTTAATTTATTTTTAAAAAAACTGTCAAAAGCATCTATAATAAATTTTATGTTTTTTTTATCTAATTTATGATGCAGTCCTAAAAAAAATCCAAAGTCATTTACAATATTAGAATTAATCAGAATTCCTTTTCGATATTTAAAATATCTTAAAAATGGTTGTCTTACAATATTTCCAGCAATAACTGGTCTTGTATCTATGTTTTTTTTATGTAAAAAATTTTCTAAATCTTTTTTTGAAAAAATATTATTTTCTCTTATCACTATAGGAAAAGTAAACCAACTGCTAAATACTTTTTTATCGCTATTTTTGGGTAATATCAAAAAATTAGTATATTTATTTAAACCTTTTATTAGAGCTTTTGCTGATAGTGCTCGCCTCTTGATAAAAGAACTAAGTTTATCAATTTGTTTTGTAACTAAGGCTGCAGAAAGATCTGTGGGCTTAAAATTAAAACCAATATAAGTAAATAAGAAAGAAGGATCTATTTTTTTATTTTCATTTATAAATTTTTTTCGTGTTTTCTGATTTGTGATTTCTCTTAACCAACCATTCGCCCTCATGCTTCTTAGGATATCGGCATAATAATTATCATTTGTTAAAATAAACCCACCCTCTACAGAAGATATGTGGTGTGATTGATATAAAGATAACGAAGCAAATTTACCAAATGTACCAGCAAATTTATTCTTATATTTGCCCCCTATAGACTCGCATGTATCTTCTATGAGAACTAAATTATATTTTTTACATAACTTGTTGATTTTATCCATATCACAAACATAACCTAAAGGATGAACCAACATAATTGCTTTGGTTTTTTTAGATATGCTTTTCTGTATTAGATCAACATTAAGATCGTATGAACCTAAATTAACATCAACGAATACAGGTGTTAGATTATTTTGTAATATTGGTCCAACCGTAGTGCTCCATGTAACCGCAGGTGTTATGACTTCATCACCTGGATGCAACTTATCTTCTTTTTTGGCATAAACTGAAGTTAATAGATAAAGAATTAGATAATTTGCGGAACCACCAGAATTCAACATTATAGCATTTTTTATTTTTAGATATTTAGATATTTTATTTTCAACTTCTTTAACTTTGGGACCAATGGTAGGCCAACCTTTTAATAAAGTATCCATAGAGTTAATTATATCATTGGCATCGTATTGATGGACACTCAGCGGGAGTTTTTTATTAGCTCTTAAATCAATATCTAATTTTTTTAATTTTTTAGATATATGATTTTTAATAGAACTTAGGGTCATTTTTGTTTAAAAATTTTTTAATAATATTAAAACTTATTAAAGCAGCATTGCCTTTTCCATAAGGATTAACCCATTTTACTTTTTGTTTCAGCATTTTTATTATATTTTTTCTTAATATTGAATATTCAGAAACACTTAGAACATTACATTTCATGAGTATTGTCTCTGGTCTTTCTGTACTATTTCTTACTGTTACTAGAGGCACTCTTAATATGCAAGCTTCTTCCTGCACTCCACCAGAATCGCTAATAATAATTTTAGCTTTTTTTATTAGTTTTAAAAAAGAAACATAATCTAAAGGTTCAATAATATTAAATTTATCATCAAATTTAATTTGAAGTTGATTAATTAATTTTTTCGTCTTTGGATGAACAGGAAAAATAACTTGATAATTTAATTCTTTAGAAATTTTTTTAACAGAATAAATTATTTTTTTTAATATTTGTGAATTAAGAGTATTCTCTTCTCTATGAATCGTTAAAACAATGTAATTTTTTTTACGTAAACTCTTATACTGATTATGTAACTCGTTCTGTACTAGATCTGATTTGATTGCATCAACAATTGTGTTGCCACTCACAAATATTTTTTCTTTGCTTATGCCCTCGTTTATTAAGTAGTTTTTTGAAGTTTGTGTTGGGCATAATAGCAAATCAGATGAATGATCAATTAATCTTCTATTTATTTCTTCAGGCATATATTTATCAAAACTTCTTAAGCCAGCTTCTAGATGAATAATTTTTATATTAGGAAATTTACAAGCGGCTAATGATGATGCTAAAGCAGAATTGGTATCTCCATAAACTAATAATGCTTTTATTTTACTATTTTTTTTTAATAATTTTTCAATTCCAATTGTCATTAAAGCCGTTTGCTCACCATGCAAATGCGAAACAACTTTCAAATAAATAATTTTTTTTTTTGGAATCTTAAATTGATCCAAAAATATATCATTTAAACTATTTGAATAATGTTGACCTGTATGAATTATATTAAAGTTATATTTTTTTTTTAACAAAACTTTTATTAATGGATAAAGTTTTATTATTTCTGGTCTAGTACCTAAAACAATACTAAGCATGTTATTTAAAAGTATAAAAAAATAGTTATAAAAATTAAATTATAATTACAGCTATAGTCTAATTTATTAAATTAAAAGAGTTTTTTTATAAAAATTGATAGTTTTTGTTAAGCCTTTTAGAAATTTAATTCTTGGCATCCAACTAATCCTTTTTTTGGCTTTATGGATATTTGAATACAATTTTAAAATTTCATCTTTTCTATGTTTGATAACTCCAAAATCAGGCTGCCCTTTTTTTATAATTTTTTTAATTAAAAGAATTACTTTCTTAATTTGAATAAGTTTTCCTGAACTAATGTTTATAATTTCACCAAATAAATTTGGATTTTGTAAGCATTTAAAGATAGCATCTATAGCGTCATCTACATATAAAAAATCTCTATATTGAAGACCGTTCGAACATGGAAAAGAAGTATCTTCTAAGCAGCCTTTAATTACCGTTGGTATTAAACGATTAAAATCCTGTCGTGGCCCATAAACTAAATATAATCTTAAAATAATACATGGAAAATTATTTTTTTTATTTTTTTCTAATAAATAATTCGTTGCTGCTAACTTAGCTTTTCCATATGTTGATTTTAATTTTTCAATATTCGTTAAAATATTTTCATTTTGTGGAGATTTATGATGTCCATACTCCACACAACTGCCAATTTGGATAAAAGATTTTATTTTTTTTTTTAAAAAAAAATCTGCCAAATTTTTACAACCTAAATAATGACTTCGATATGTTTTTAATTTATCATTATGATTAACGTAGCCGCCAAAATTGACTACAAAATCGTAATTTGATTTAATTTTTTTTTGAAGTATTTTCTTTTTTGATATATCTACGATTAAATATTTTACAGTTGTTAAAAATCTGTTTTTTTTTGGATTATTTGTTGAAATACTTGTTACTTCCCAGCCTTTTGCTAGACATTTTTTAGCTAGATGATAACCAAGAAAACCTGTTCCTCCAACTATAAGAATTTTTATTTTCAAAATATTTTATTTTTTAAAATCTTGTCTAATTTATCTTTATCCCTTTTGGTATCCATACATTGCCAAAAACCTTTATGTCTATAAGCTATTAACTGTTTCCTTTTTGTTGCCTTTTCAAGGGGTTCTTTTTCTAAATAAGTCTGACTACTCTTTATTAAATTTAAGAATTTAGAGTTCATTACAAAAAAACCACCATTAATCCACCCTTCATCCATTTTGGATTTTTCTTTAAAATAGTTAACGAAACTTCCCTTCAGTTTAATAACTCCAAATCTAGCAGGTGGTCTTACTGCTGTTAAAGTAACTAATTTTTTATTTTTTTGATGAAAAGTAAGCAATTCTCTTAAATCAACGTCAGATACACCGTCTCCATAGGTCATCATAAATGTTTCGTTTTTTTTAAAAATTTTTTTTAATTTTTTTAAACGTCCTCCCGTCATTGTTTTAAGACCAGTATCTATTAAATTGATATTCCATGTAAATTTTTTATTTTTAAAATATTTTTTAATAACTGATCCTTTATAACCAAGAGCAATGTAAAAATTAGTAAAACCATATTTTGCATAATGCTGCATAATATGCAGCAGTATAGGTTTTTTATTCACAGGTATCATGGGTTTTGGAATTGTTTTTGTATATTCGGAAATTCGTGTCCCAAAGCCTCCAGCAAGAATTACGACTTTCATGATTTTTTTTTCATAAATTCATGTATTTGTTGTTTTGAAAATTCAAATGTATTTTTTGGATTCTTTTTATAATTTTTATACCAGTTAACTAAGAATTCTATAGTTTCGTTTAAACTAAGTCTTGCTTTCCAATTTAACACTCTATTAGCTTTTAATGTGTCAAGTTGTAATAAAGAAGATTCATAAAATTGATTATTTTTTTTAATACTCCATTTTATTATTGGCCACTCATTTTTAATTTTTTTCAAAAATTGTAATACAGTTGTATTTTTAATTTTATTAGAACTAAAATTAAAAGAATGTCCATTAATCTTTTTGTCTTTAGATAATTTTAATGCAAGAACTAAATATCCTGAAAGAGCTTCTAAAACATGTTGCCAGGGTCTTGTTGAATTAGGATTTCTAATCTTTGGAACTTTATTTTTTAACCACATTTGCATACAATCTGGAATTAATCGATTCTTAGACCAATCACCTCCGCCAATAACATTTCCTGCTCTAGCAGTACAAAGTCTGATTTTATAATTTTTATTCTCAATAAAAGTTTTGTAATAAGAATGAAAAAGTATTTCTGCAGATGCTTTTGAAGCACTATACGGATCTACGCCACCCAATATATCGGTTTCTTTATATCCTTTTTTTTGTTCAACATTTTTATAGCATTTGTCGCTAGTGATAATCACGCCAACACATTTATTTTTTAACTTATTCAAGGACTCTAGAATATTTAACGTGCCGATTACATTAGTTTCCCAATTAAATTGAATGTCTTCGATAGATTTGTATACTAAAGACTGGGCAGCTAGATGAAATACATAATCAGGTTTAGTTTTCAATATTATTTTTTCAATTTTTTTTTTTTCTCTAATATCAATAAAATAACTTGTTAAATTTAATTTTTGTTTAACTAAATTATAATGATTATTTTTATCTTTATTAGGCAAAGATATGCCTACGATCTTAGCGTCCATTAAATTAAGCCATATAGAAAGCCACGAACCCTTAAAGCCATTATGTCCAGTTATTATGATTTTTTTATTTTTAAATAAATTAAAATTTTGCATAATTTATCGAAGAATTTTGTTCCATCTAGTTAAATTTTTATCTACAATAAAATATTTTTTACTATACCGAGTATAATCCAAATTATTTTTAGAATTTAATATATTATAAAGATCTTCATAGGAAGAAATTGTATTATATTTTATAAATTTATATAGAGGAGAATAGTCCAAATCATTATGCTCAACAAAAATTAAAAGTTTAAAATTTTTATAATATAAATCTAAAGAGACAGCAGTTTTATTTCCTACGATACATATATCAATTTTGTTTTTAACTTGCTCGATATAATCAATTTTTTTTAAATTTTTTTGGTGAATATTAATTGGCACCAAAGGATGACATTTAAGAAATAGTGAATAATTACTATTAGAATTAAATTTACTTATTAGGTTTATAAAATGTTTATTTAAATTATTATCATAATCAGATAAAAATAAAATATTATTTTTTTCTTTATTAAATATTTTTTTTTTTAATTTAATTTTTTTTAAATTTGAATATCGAAGTGTTTCAACAAATAATAAATTTTTTTTACTAAAACCATTATTAACAAGTATTCTTTTTACAAAATAACTATTACATAGTATTTTATCAGGATTATAATATCCTATTTCTTTTAGATTTTTATTGCAAAAATTAACAAATCTAAAATCCCAAAATCTAACAGCTGAATGAATTACACCATAAGTTTTAATTTTAGAAAAATTTTTTTTTATAAAATATAGTATTATTTTTTCCCACGGCTGGTTTTCAAAACAATAAAAAATTTTTGAATTAATTTTATTTAATGAAAAAAATTTTTCAAATTGATAAAAAAATAAAATATTTTTTAAAGCATTAAATGATATAAACTCCTCAAAAAATAAAAAATGGTTGCTTTTAGTTAATAAGAATTCTTTTTTTAATATTTCTAAAAATTTTTTTGAAAACATTAATTTACTAGTTATTAAAAAAAACTTTGTAAAAATAAAAAAAGTTTTTAAAAATATTCTAAAATCTAAATAATCATTCAAAAAAAAATGATTGGGATGTGATTCAAAATTATTAAGGTTTTTAATTATTTTGCTAACTTCTTTAGATTGAGGATAAATAGGGCTAGGATTAAATAAATGAACCCAATTTTTATCTTTTGTATTTTTAAAACCTTTCCAATATTCAGAACTATAAATTTTTCTTAATGCTAAGTCTTTATTTGTATAAGAAAAAAAACTAAAAAAAATTGGTTTTTTATTTATTTGAATTTTTTCTTTTTTAATAAAATTTATATTTTTTAAAAAAAAAAATAAATAAATTATATGTTTAAAAAAAACACATGTTAATCGAACATAATTTTTAATTATAGTAAAATAATCAATTTTTATATTTCTTTTATTAATTATTGTATTAATTTTTTCTACAAAATTATTATTTTTAGAATGAATATAAATTTTATCAAATTTTTTTTTTTTTAAAAATGACTCTATGTTTAATTTTTTAATTAAGTCTAGATTAAAGTTTTTTTTATAAGGATTTTTTTCGATAAGATTAGATAAAGTTAAAAAAGAAAAATCTTTTTTCAAATTAAAATCGGAGAAGAAAGAATTTTGATTTTGAATTACAAATTTCTTTAAATGATTATTTAATTCAAATTTAATTAAATTAGAATTGTTACTTATTAAATCATAAATAGAAAAAAATTTTGCAGAGTGATTTTTAGGCTTATCATTCCAAATTAAAGAGGTATTATTCTTATTATAAGTTTTTGGAGTATTTTCATAAATATCTAAAATTTTCATATATATTTAAAAAGATCTTTGGGACTATTGATGACAAAGTTATATTTTTTTTTAATTTTTCCATAACCATAATTGGCAAAAATAAAATTAATTTTTGCATTTTGGGATGTAATATAATCAAATTCTGTATCACCTACATAACAACAATATTTTTTATCAAGCTTATTAAGTTTTACACAATGATTTAACAAATCTGGATTTGGTTTACCTTTATATTTTTTAGAAGGACAGTGAATTGATTTTGGAAAAATATTGTAATGAAATAAAAATCTTTTTGTTCTAGTTAAGTCTTTAGATGTAACTACGTAATAATCAATTTTATTTTTATCTAAATATATAAGAAAATCTTTTATTTTTTTATATATTGTTATTTTTTTTGAGTATTTTATTGAATTTTTTTTATATTCATCTTCTATTTCTTTAAAATTACTATTTATACCAATATTCTTTAGAATTTGATCAAATGGTAGTCCAATATTTTCAAAATATTTAGAGAATTTTTTTTTTAAATTAAATTTATTATTAGTTTTTATCCAAGATATCCTCATGTTATTTTTCGAATTTAAAATAACTCCATCTACATCAAAAATAAAATGAGAAAATTTCTTACCTAATATTTTTTTCTTAACTTGCATCTTTTCATTATTAATTTTGCTTTTTTTAGATCTAATTTTGTATTAATTGAAAAAACATCTGTTTTAATTTTAATTGTTCCCAGATTAAAATTATTATCAATAGCTCTCAAAAGTTCAACGCCTTCTATTTTTTCATTTTTAGATTTTTTTAATTTACAATAATTTAATAAAATGTTTTTTTTAAATGATATAAAGTCCAAGTGTTTTTTTAAAAAATTTTTATTTTGCCTGAAATAAAATGGTACATCCGCTCTACTTAAACATATAATTTTACCTCTATCGTTATCTATAATTTTTACAATATTTTTATTGTTATATGTAAATATTTCCGAATGCGGTATGATAATATCAAATTGATTATTTTTTATGTGAAAGTCAATTAATTGATCTACATGTTTTGGATTTAAAAAAACTTCATCACATTGAATGTCGATTATTAATTTTGCTTCATATTTTTTTGCTACTTCGCATATTCTTTCTGTTCCATTTTTATGCTTTTTTGATGTAAGAATAGCTTCGCCGCCAAATTTTTTTACTACCTTAATAATAGATCTATCATCTGCACAAACGATTACTTTATCTAGTTTTTTACATAGTAAAGACCTTTTCAAGACATGAATTATTAATGGCAATCCATCTATTTTTATTAATGGCTTTCCAGGTAATCTTTGTGAATTTAATCTGGCCGGTATTAATCCTAAAATCATATTTTGTAATTAGATTTTTTATTTAATTTAAAATTTAATTATTTAAGTTTAACAAAAGATCCAGTATCAAGTTATAAGCAGCATTACTATTAAAAAATAAATTTAAATAATAAACAGATAAATGAATTTTAAAAGTTTTTTAAAAAATTTAATTAAACTTCCTAAAATTCCATATAAAATAATCAATAAAATTTTGATAGTATATCAAAAAAAAGTTTATGATTTTAATAAGTTTCGAAAAGAACAAAACTCAATTTTTAAATATTTTGATTTGAATAGAGATAAAGCCCTAAGTGCGCTTAAAAAAATCAAAATTAAATTTCCTTTTTTAGATAGAAATATGTCATCGGAGCATGAAGTTTTTTTTTTAGCCTTATCATTTTCCAATACTAAGATTAAGAAAATTTTAGAAATTGGAACATATGATGGAAAAAATAGTTTATTATTATCTGTAATTTTTAATAATGCAGAAGTTGATACCATCGATCTTCCAAAAACATCAAAAGATTTTGTAAAATTCTATAATCGGGAAAATAATAAATTAGATGATTTTATAAAATCAAGAAATGAAACATTAAATAAAAGTAATAAAATTAATTTTTTTGAAACAAATTCAATTAATCTTTTAAATTCTAATAAAAAATATGATTTAATTTGGATTGATGGTGCCCACGGCTATCCAATGGTATGTATTGATATAATAAATTCATTAAGACTAATTAATACTAATGGCATAATTATGTGTGATGATATATTTATCAATAATATTCAGTCTGATAAGATGTACAAATCTATAGCTGCCTATGAAACTCTTACTGAACTTGCAAAGGAAAAAATAATTGATTATAAATTATTATATAAAAGATTAGATCCCATAAATAATTGCAATAAATTAAATAGAAAATTTATAGGTATCTTTAAAAAAAAATAATCTTTTTAATTAATAAAAAATTATGAATTATTTTTTTGGTATTAGTAATTGTGAATTTTCATCAGAATTACAAATACCTTTATTTCAAAATAGAAATGAAAAATCTTCTAATTTATTATTATATGAAGCCACTATACATAACAATGAATGGAAAATTAAACAAATTGATAATAGAAAAATTAATAAAGATTTCTATTTTTTAAATTCAAAAGATATAACAAATTCCAATATTTTTTTTTTAGCATCTCCAAAAGATTTAGAACTAAAACACAATAAACTTGAAAATTTTAATAAATTCACAGAGACCTCTCCTGCTTATAGAGCTAATTTTAAAATAATTTTTAAAAATAAAGGATTTTCATCATATCAATCCGAATATCCATTTTCTATGATAGAAAAAGAAGGATCTATTCTTAGCTCTGTATCTTCTTTAGCAAATGTTAATGCTGACCTAAATTATATCTTTATTAAAAATATATATGTAGACCCAATTGTTAAAATTTTTAATGTTTATTTAGTTGATATAATTCAAAAAAAAATTGAAGAGCAATTTGAAATTAAAACAAACTATACAAATTATTTTGAATTAAAAAAAACTTTAATTAAACCTGAGATTTTTTTGGTAAGTAAAAATTACCTAGGCATTCCCATGTATGTTTCTGTTGAAAATAATCATGTATCTTTTGAACATACTCATCCACCACACGAATATATACTTAGCAATAATAAATATAAAAAAATTTCAGATTTAAAAAAAGAAATTAATGAGATCGTTAATTAAAAAAATATCAAATACGAAACTCGGCATTTATCTAAGAAATCTAATAAATTTCAAACCAGTACATATGAGTTTAAAAGGCTTAGATTGTGTTACAGTAAGTGATGCTTTTGCCTGGAGAACAGACAATAATTTTACGACCAAATTTAAATACTCAGACATTCTCAATATTTTTTATAAAATTAAAAATTCTTGGGTTGAAATTCATTTTTATAACAAGGAAGGTGAAATAATTAAAAAAGAAAAATTATATAACCTAAAAATATCAAATGAAATTACTATCACAAAAGAATTCTTAAATGATATTGAAGACTATGGAATTTTTTATATATATCATTTTACAAAAGAAAATATCGATACAAATAATATAATCTCCAACAGATGTTATCTTGGTTATTCACAAAATAAAAAACTATTTTCATTTGTTCATGGTAATACTCTTGCTAAGATAAAAAAAATTTCTAACGAAGATACAATTAATAAAGATATTGTAAAAACCTCATTTTTTAAAAATCATAAATATAAAATTCAAAAATTTTTTGACGGATTTGATAAAAATGAACTTTTTTTTTCAAATCCTACATCTAAAGTAATTAAATTTAATGTTAATGATCAAAGTTTCATTTTAAAAGAAGGGTGTTCAAAACTGATAGAAATAAATTACCAAAAAATAATTACAATAAATTCTAACTGCTTATTTTTGAGACCCACTGTGTTTAGCTACAAAAACGGATATTTGGACGTACATCATTCATAAAGAAACTAACTTTGGTTATTTATAAATTAATTATTTTTATAAATAATAAATTTAAAGTTAATTGTATATAATTTAAATTTTTATTTTAACTTCTTTAAAGTATGTTTATTTAGTTGGTAAATAGAAGTGCAGTGTCTGAAATTTTTCTTTTTATGACTAATTAAAATTATAGTTTTGTTAGCATATCTTTTATATATATTATTAATAACAATTTTTTCTGTGGAGGGGTCTAAAGCGTTAGTTGCTTCATCAAAAATTAAAATGTCCGGATCCGAATACAATGCCCTTGCAATATTAATTCTTTGTATTTGACCTGATGAAATTTTTAAACCCTTATCTGCAACTTCTGTATTTAATCCTAAATTAAGATTAGAAACAAAATTTTTAAGTTGAGTATCTTTTAAATTTTCATTAATCTTGTCTAAATTAATTAAATCAGTGTTTCCAAAGTGAATATTTTCCAAAAGTGTATTGTTAATAAAAAAAACGTTAGATGTAACAACCACACACTTTTCTAAAAGATAATTTTTACTAATTACTCTTTTATCAATAATAATTTTACCTTTTTGTGGTGTCAACAAGCCGACGATTAAATTAATAAGAGTGGTTTTTCCTAATCCACTTTTGCCCTCAATTCCTATTTTTTCTCCTTTTTTAATAAAAAGGTTAATTTTTTCTAAAACTTTATTTTGATTTTTTGGAAAATTAAAATAAATATTATCTAATTTTATTGAATGATTAATTTTAAGATAATTAATATTTTTGATTGAGTATGTATTAAAATTTTTTATATCTTGATACAAATTTTCAATAAATATAACGTTATATTTTAATGATTGAGAAGCTAAAATAATTCTATTTATAGAAGGCGCAATTCTAATTGCTGCAAATAAAAAAAAACCAACTGATATTAATATTTTTTTTGGGTCTTCCTTTAAAAAAGAAAAATAACATATAAAACAAATTGCTACTAATATTATAAAAATTTCTAATAATGCCTTTGGATAAGCATTATGCATAGACATCTTTTGAACTGAGGAGAGTGTTAAATTTGAATAATAATTATATAAATTAAAAAAATATTTTTGATTCCTAAATAATTTTATCTCTTTTATGCCATTAAAAATATTTAACAAATAAGAAATTTTTTTTTCTTCATTTAAATTTTTTAATATAGCTAGATTCTTAATTATTTTTCTATTTTTTTTTAAAAAAAGAAACATAAATAAAAGAAAAAAAATAATCCCAACTAATCCAAAAAGAAAATCTTTATAAAGAATTAATAAACTTACAGATAGTAAAATTATTATCTCACTAATGAGAATAATTAGATTTTCAATAGAAACTACTAGATGGGCTATATTATTTTCTTTGTTTAAAAAATATGCGTTATTTTTTTCAGTGATAAATTCGTATGGAATATTAAAAAAATTATATAAAAAATTTTTTTGAATACTTATTTGAATTTTTCTTAAAAGATTTGATCTAAAATAAGTAAAAAATAAGAAAATTAGATTTTTAACAACAATTAAAATTAAAAAAACAGTAAAAGCACCTATAATTAGTATCGCAAAATCATTATCTGTAAAATTAAAATAAGTTAAAAAACTTAATTTTGTAAAAATAATATTTAAATATGGATAATTTTCTATAAAATTTATATCAAGAAATAAATTTAAAATTGGGATGATAATTCCAATAGTTGCAATTTCTATAATAGTTAGAAAAATAATAAATGGTACAAGAATAAAAATTTTATTATAAAAATTGCGATCTATAAAAAAAAATATTTTTTTTACTAAACTCATCTTGATGATATAAATTAAATTATTTTAATATATTATTGTTTATATATTCGTGAATCTTGGCTTTTGTATCCTCTCTTTTGTCATAATAATAATATTTATTTTTTATAACTCTAAGCTCTTTTAAAATAGAATGTTTTTTATTAATTAAAATTTCATGACTTCTTTTGAAAAGTTCATAATAATTTTTGCATATTATTCTTGATTTATTATAATCAAAAGTCTTTTTTATAATTGGGCTAAGATTGTGAGTATAATCATAAACCAAACAAGGTATGCCAAAAGAAATGCACTCATCTAATAAAGAAGTGTGTTTAGCGATCACAAGATCGGCTTTAGAACATAAAGTATATTGATATTCGGGATCATTTGAATAGGAAAGTGCGATATTTTTCAAATTATTAATTAATTTTAACTCTTTACTGCAAGAACTTAAGAGACCATTTAAACTTTTTAATCTTATTATTATAAAACAATTTTTAAGGTTTTCTGACAATTTGATCATATCATTTAAAAAAGCTTTTTGTGCACTAACACTTAATAATAAACTTGAATTAGAAAGATACCATTCAGTTTTGTTTTGATAACCCAAAGCAATAATAATTTTTTTTTTAATATTTTTTAAATAATTAATTTCATAGATTCTGTTATTTTTATTTTTTTTAAGTTTATCAACTCTATATTGCCCAACTGAAATAAGATTTTTAACTAGAGTTATTTTGTTCTTGCGAATTACCTTATTTACATAATTACTGCTAGTAAAATAATAATCTAATATTAATGAAAAAGTATTATAAAAACTTCCTATAAATCTTTCTTGTGTAGCTAGTGTTTTTATTTTTAATGATTGAAAGGCTAAAATTAATATTTTTGGACACAAAATTTCGTAGTCTATTATAGCTAACTTTAAAGAACTGTAATTTTTAAGAAAATTTTTATAAAAAATAAAGTTACCAAATTCAATAAACAAAATTTTTATTAAAATTAAGTCCGAAAATTTCTTTATTAAAAAAAAAGACTTAAAAAGAAAATAAATCGATTGAAAATTAAAATGATTTTTAGATTTATTTATATGTATATAATTTTTAATATTTACTACTTTGCTATTTAAATAACCGAAATGAATTATGTTTTCTTTTTTAAGAACATCAACATTTTTAGAATAATACAAATCTTTATTATATAAAATTCTATTTTTTTCCCCATAAAAATTATCTCCATGCAAAACATATGCAATCTTATAAAATTTTTTTTTATTTATTTTATTAGAATAATTATTTGATATAAATAAATAATAAGTTTTATAAAAAATAAAATAAAAAATTTTAATTATAACTTTTTTTATAAGTAACAATAAATCTATCGGTATATAAATCTTTAAAAGATTTTTATTTTTATCTACAAAAAAAAATTTTTCTGAATCAAAAGTTACATATATAATTTTTTTTAAATAATTAGATTGGCACCACTGCTTGATTAAAGCGTTTTCATTAATTCTGTATTTAACTATTTTATCATTAATTAAAATTTTAGTTATATTTATAGATTTAAAGCCTATTTTTTTTAAAAATAAATTACTTATTTTTTTATTAATAAAAAAATTAATAATCTTTATATTTTTTCTTTTGGGATCTGATTCTGATTCTGAAAAAATTTCTGATGATAATTTTTTTTTAAGTTCTAGCTGAAGTGGTAAAATATTTATTTTTTTTAGTTTATTCGCAAGATAATTGTTATTACTACTAGTTAATTTTAAATAATATATTTTGATTTTTAAAAGGGCAAAAATTTTAAAAAAAAAATAATTACTATTAATAACGTCAAAAATAAGATGCATACTAAATAATCTGAAAATTTAATTTTTTTATAAAAAAATTTAACGAGTAAATCATCTATTATTAAATAATAAATTAATATTTATTTTTTTTGTAATACTCTTATTAACGGATTAATGCTAAAGCCATTATAAGTCTTTATAGGTGTTTGATATCAATCCATTGTTTTTTAAAATTTCGTAGCCCTTTGGTAAAGATTTTGGATATATACCACGAAAAAAATTTCTTTCTTTTGAATTTAACTCGTCAATATTAAAGTTAACTGAATAAGACTGAAATAAATTATTTAAATCAAATAATATGTTACCTCCCAAACTATACTCAAACATTAAACTAAGTCTATTTGTTCCGCTAGCTAAGTGAGCTTTGTGAACTGTATTACCAAGATGAATATGAACTGATCCTTTCTTACCCGTCATTTTCTTTTTTTCTTTTTTTGCAACGCTTTCTTCGGAAAAGGGCCAACCAGTATTTAAATATCTATGGGATCCTTTTACAACTTCTAAACATGTGCCATCTTTACGGACGTCATCTAAAAAAACATAAAGGGTAGCTAACAAACAGTGATCAACATGATAAATATTAGCGGTTTTAGATTTTGATTTTTGGGTATAGGATTTTGGAACAAATGTATTTAATAAAAATGGATAATTTCTTGCATACAAAACAGATTGAAAATATGACTCTAGTAACAATATTATTCCAGGATCATACCAAAAATTCTTTAATTGATTATCAAATTTACAAATATACCAACTATACCTTGCTGTAGAATCAATAGAATTAATTGAATCTTCATGCATTAATAATTTTTCTTTACTAATAATATCTTGATATTGAAATTTAATTTTTTCAATCGAATTATCAGAAAAATAATTTTCAATCAAAATTGCACCATCATTAGATAAAATCTCTAAGTATTTTTTTAATTTAAAAATTTTTTCATTATTAAAATAATGATTATAATTATTAACAAAAATTTTTAAATTTTTATCAAAAGTTTTTTGTATTGATGATTGATTTTTATTTATTAATTGAGAATATTTAAATCTATACAAAGATCTTCCTGGAAATAAAATATTTAAAATTAAAATACGAAAAAAGTTAAAAGAACCAATAAACTTTCTTTTACTATCATCTAGAGTTGCTTCGTAATAAAATTTAGAATTTGTTTTTATATAAATCTGGTTTATAATAAAATTACGTAGAAAATTTTTTATTATTTTTAAATACTTAATTAACATATATACTTTTTTAATAATATATTACTTAACAATTTTAGTAATATATTATTTAATAACTAATTAAAATGAAAAAAAAAATTTTTTTTAAAGAAAAAGATATTAGACCACAACATTTGGTATTAAAACAAAAAAAATTTTTAACCGAAGATATTAAATTTCTCACCAAAAAAAAAAAATTTTTTAAAAAAATAAAATGTCCAGCTTGCAATAATAAATATACTAAATTTTTTTTAGAGAAAAATAATTTTAAATATCAAATATGCAAAGAATGTAGAACTTTTTTTATGAACCCTAGACCAACAAATAAAATTCTAAATGTATTTTATAAAAATTCTACTAATTATAAATTTTGGCATAAACATATTTTTCCGCAAACTGAGAAAATCAGATCTCAAAAAATTTTTTTACCAAGAGTAAAAAAAATAATTAAAATCTGTAAAGATAATAAACTTAAATGTCCATCAATAATTGATGTAGGTGCTGGCTATGGTACATTTTGCAAATTAGCATTAAAAAGTAATTTCTTCAAAAAAGTCATAGCATTAGAACCTTCTTCTGAAGGAGCAAACAATTGTAGAAAAAATAAAATAGAAGTAATTGAAAATACAATAGAAAAGATTAATACACCAAAAGAAAAATTTGATATAGTTACATCTTTTGAAGTTATTGAGCACTTATTTTCCCTAGACGAGTATATTAATCAGATAAAAAAAATAACTAAAAAAAAAGGTTTAATTATTTTTACATGTCCAAATGGTGAGGGATTTGATGTTAGAATTCTTCTTAAAAATTCAAATACGATTGATCATGAACATCTAAATTATTTTAATCCTTATTCAATAAAAATCTTATTGGAAAGGTTAAAATTAAAAGTCATTGAAATATTTACACCTGGTGAGTTAGACATTGATATAGTTAAGAATTTCAAGGATAATAGAAAAAATCCCAAACTAAATAATTTCTTTTTTAATTTAATCTTAGATAAAAAAAATCAAGATTTAGCGAGTAATTTTCAAAAATTCTTAATTAACAACAAACTATCATCTAATATGTGGGTAGTTGCAAAAGTAATTTGAATTTTTTTATAAACAATTGAAATAAATAGAATACAAATTTTATTTAAATAGCTATTAGAACTCTACATCTTCTAAATTTTTTTCTATTATTTTTTTTATTCCTTTTTGATCTAAAAAAAAATTTTTATTACTAACATAAGAAAAATCATTTTTGCATGCTTTAGCATTAAAGCGTTTTTTAAATTTATTTATTGACCAATCAGTAAAATCAGGACTTGGCATGATAACATAATAATTTTTTAACTCTAAAGTATTTAATGCATCGTTATTTGATATCATTTCTTCGTGAATCTTTTCTCCTGGTCTTAAACCTGTATTTACTATTTTAAAATCAAAAGAGAAAGAATTAATTAAATCTTTTAATTTATAAGAAGGTATTTTCGGCACAAAAATCTCTCCCCCCCACATGTTTTTTAAACATTCCATTACAAACAAAACTGACTCATTGAGAGTTATAGTAAATCTTGTCATAGAATCATCTGTTAAGTAAAAAATTTTATTTTTGGCCCCTAAAATCTGAGTGACTACAGAGCCTCTGCTGCCGAAAACATTACCATATCTTACTACAGAAAATTTTGTTTTAATTTTGCCTTTATAATAATTAGCTGAAACAATTAGTTTGTCGGCGGTTAATTTTGTTGCTCCGTATAGATTAATTGGTGAACTCGCCTTATCAGTACTCAAACTAATAACTTTCTCTAAATTATTTTCAATCGCCGACGTAATAACATTTTGTGTGCCAATAACATTGGTTTTTATAAATTCAAATGGATTATATTCTGCTGTAGCTACATGCTTAAGAGCAGCTGCATGAATCAAAATGTCAACACCTTTTGTTGCAAATAATAATCTATTATAATCTCTGACATCCCCAATAAAAAATCTTAATTTTTTTTTATATTTTTTTAGTTTATTAGATAGATTAAATTGTTTAAGCTCATCTCTACTATAAATAATAATTTTTTTAGGATGAAAATTATTTAATACTATATCAATAAACTTTTTACCGAAAGAACCTGTCCCTCCAGTTATAAAAATTACCTTATTTTTAAAAATGCTGTTTTTGTTTTTTAATGTAATCATAAATTTGTCTTTTAGTTAAATGAACCTCTCCATACGACTCGTAAGTATTCCATAACGTTTTTTTAAACCATTTATTTTTTTCTATTTTCCAAACCCTTGGGTCTCTAAAAGTATCAGCTATTTTCCAAAATTCAGTTTCTTTCATATCTACATATTTAAGCCAATGATATAAATCTCTGGGAATTACATGATCGTATTTCTGAACTAAATTTATCGCCTGTTTCCTGTTTAAAATACCATTCCTGATATCCTTCGAGGCATGATCACTGCATCTTCCATAGCCAAATTTTATAAACTTAAGAAGATCATGAACGCCATTTTCATATCTATCATCTAGATTAGAAAATGTCCTATAGGTTCTCTCAAAAGATTTTTTTGCTTCCTGCCATTTATAATGTTTTTTCATTAACATAGAATGTTTATTTGCTTCCCATGGAAAAAAATTTCCTATATAAATTCCCCTAACCTTCGTTTCTAATATTTCTTTGTCACTTGGATATTTAGCCCAAATCATATCTTTTTCAGATATTTTATCTTCTTTTGAATTGTTAATAAAATCGTACCATTCAAATCCTCTAAGGTCATGTTCATGTCGAACTCTAGCGCTAAATTCTATAAAATCTTCAGGGTCAAACATTCCAGATATATCCCATTCTATCTCACCCCAAATAATCAAAGGTATTTTAAATTTTACAGCAATAGAAATTGGTGAAGTTTTAATTCCACAATGAGCATGCCAATTCATATCTCCCATTTTTTTAAACCCTAGACGGTTTAATTTTTTTAAAACACTAACGCTGGGTCCCCATACAATATGATCTGCATCAAAATTATGTCTCATTTTATCTCTATTAAAATCACCTTCTGGCAAATAATTATTACCGTGATATGTAACAAGCAAAGGCTTTAATCCAAATTTTTTAACTATTAAATGAGTTTGGTAATAACTATCTTTGCCACCACTTACAGGTATTAAGCAATCGTAATTTGACTTATTTTTTTTATTGGTTTCTCTTAAAATTTTTAAAAAAATATTTTTTCTTTTTTTCCAAAAATTGGTTGAGATATTTTTAAATTTTTGACTAGTTATGCATGCAGAACAAAAACCTTCATCGTTAATATTTAAATTTACACTTACATCAGGGTAAACGCATTTTTTACAATAGTTCATTATTATATATCTTGATTTAAGTTAAAAAAGGCCTCCTAAAATTTAATTTCTTTTTATACAAGAATTGTTTTGCTAAATAAACACTTTGATCTTTATAATGAAATATATTAGCTGCTGCTATAGCGTCAACATCAGTTTTTTTTATAACCTCTTCAAAATGTTCCCATTTGCCAGCTCCACCGCAGCAAATAATAGGTATAAAAATTTTTTTAGAAATTTTTCTTAAAAAATTAATATCATATCCATTTCCCGCCCCATCTCTATCGACAGAATTTATAAGAATTTCTCCTGCTCCATTTTCTTCTATTCTTTTACAAAAATCTTCAGCTAAGAAACTTGTGCATGTAGAATTTAAATGAGAATAAACAAAATATTTATTATTGATCTTTTTATAATCAACAGACACAACTATACATTGACTTCCAAATTCTTTTGCAGCTAAATTAATAAATTTAATATTTTTTATTGCCATAGTATTAATAATAATTTTATCAGCTCCATTTCTTATTCTGTATTCTATATCCTTGAGAGATCTTATTTTTCCACCTACTGTTAAAGGCATAAAATTAGATTTGGCCACTTCTTTAATTATTTTATTAAAGGTATTGAAATTAGCATATCCATGATCATCTCTATTTCTGTCATAGGTAGCATCTTTTGTTATATCAATATAAATCAACTCATCTGCAGCCCAATCACTTAATCTTTTGACTGCAGTTATAGGATTGCCCAGATTTTTATAATACTTAAAATCTTTGCTTTGAACAAGCCAACCATTTTTTAATAACAATACTGGTATTAATCTTTTTTTTTTCATTTAAAAATAATTTATAAAATTTTTTAATAAATTCATTCCTACATTTTGACTTTTTTCAGGATGAAATTGAAAACCTAAAATATTTTCATCTTGAATAATAGCTGAAAATTCTTCACCATATCTACATGTTGCCACCACATTCTTAGAATTTTTACATCTAAAAACATAACTATGGACAAAGTACATATCTTCTTCTTCATTATAATTTTCTAAAATTTTAAAATATTTTTTTTTTGATAAGTTATTCCATCCTACATGTGGTAAAGGTAATTTTTTTACTTTAAGCAAATCAACATGTCCTTTTATCCAATTCAGGCCTTTGGTTTCTTTATTTTCATAGCCTTTTTCAGCTAAAACTTGCATGCCCACACAAATTCCAAGAAACGGTTTTAATTTATTAAAAACTTGATTTTCTATAAATTCGACAGGAAGAGTTGCATTAATTTTCTTCATGGCCTGTTCAAAAGAACCAACCCCGGGTAAAATGAGATGTGAAGCATCTCTTATATTGTGTTTTTTGTTGGATATTTTGACAAAAAATCCTAGTTTTTTTAAAGCATTATAAACAGAGGTAACATTACCTGAGCCATAGTCTAATATACAAATTTTTTTTTTCATTCGCCGATTTTTAATTAATAAATCTTATTCCCAAATACGTTGATCAACTAAACTCTTAAATATTAATTCAGCTCTACTGATGTCTTCTCCTTTGTATTTAATAAAGTCTTTTATATAATTATCATAATTTTTAAAGGAAACATTCATTTCTTGTTTTATTAAAAAACGATAATTGATGTCTTGATCAATGTTAATAACATTTTTTCTTAATCTAGCCGCAATACTTTTTATTTCTTTTAAATGTGGATAACTACTATTATTTAATTCATTATTTGTGATTAGAATTAATGGCTTTTTTAAAAGAATAGCAAAAGTAATCGCAACGGAGTCATGTGCGACTACTACATAACTTTTTCTAACCATTTCGTACGTTTTCCCTATACTTAAATCTGCTGATAAGTATTTTTGGATCTTTTGAAAATTACTTCTAGGATGCAAACATATGTGAATTTTTTTTCTTAAAATTAAATTAAAATTATTTAAAAATTTTAATATAGAAGAATAATACTTCTTAAAATCGACATCGTTATATTCAAATAAATCTGTATGATTTGGAACGTTTTGATCTATAAAAACTATATAATTTTTTTTTTTGTTTTTTTTATTTTTAATAAAAGTAAAATAATCAGAATAATGCCCCCATAAAATTTTCGTGTTTTTTGAAACAAGTAAATTATTTTTATTCCATTGAATTTCTTTTCTTGTTCTAATATACAAATAATTTGCAGATTTTAATTTTAAATTAATATTTTTAATAAATAAATTAAAAAAATAATTCATAAATTTTAAATAATAATTTCTTAAGTTTAAATATTTATTTAGATTAAAATGACCTTGTATATTTTCAGTATTATAATTTATAGGATGCGTAATATAAATTGAATTACACAAAGAAAGAGTTTTATAAACCCTATATGATTTAAAGTTATTTAAAGAAAAAAGAACATCAAAAACAATTTTTCTGTCATTGGTAGCCTTGATTTCTCTTAACAATAACTTGAGTTTAGAAAAATATCTTACTTTAAAATTTCTTAAATTTTTTTTGTTGTTGAATTTAGATATGGTCCAAATCTCAATTAATATTTTTTTTTTGATATAATAATCAATATGATATTTATAAAATTCTTTATCTCCAAAACTGGAGAATAAGATCATTATTATTTTGTTCATTTCATAAACTGTTTTTTATATTTAAAAAGTAAGGTTTGAAAAGTTTTCAATAAATTTCATGCCAATTAGGCCACTTTTTTCAGGATGGAATTGGACAGCTATAATATTTTTTTGAATGCATATGGCATTAATTGCTGTATCAGTTATTTTTCCAAATATAATATTTTTATCTTTTGGTATAAAATTATAAGAATGAATAAAATACATTTCAGAGTTATTATCGATATTCTTAAAAATCTGATGTTTCTTTGATAGTATTGGAAACCATCCAATGTTAGGTATTTTTAAATTTTTATTCTTATTAGTTGTATCAATGCTTTTTACGTCGCCGTTAATCAAATTTAAACCTAAATTTTTTCCATTTTCAAATCCAGACGTAAAAAGAATTTGAGCACCCAAACAAATACCAAGCAAAGGTTTATTTTTACTTGCAAAAAAACAAATTTCATTCTTTTTGTCTCCTTCCAGCTCTTTAGACAGCTCTGAAAATGATCCAACACCTGGCAAGATCAATCTATCAACATTCTTATCAATTTTTATGCTATCAATAACTTCTACGTCGCAAATTTTTTTCACTGAATTATATAAGCTTTTTAAGTTGCAAATTTTTGTATTGTATATAAATAATTTATTTTTATTTCTCTTTATATTTATATTTAATATTTGATGCTTTTTTTTAAATAAATTTTTTTTAATATTATAAATTCTTACTGAATCCAAATGTAGAAGTGATGCAATTGCAACTCCGGTAATACTACTAAAGTTTAAAGCATCTTTTATATCTTTAAAAGAACCTGCCCCACCTGAAAATATTGTGGGTATTTTTATAATTTTATCAATTTTTTCTAAAAGCTTTAAATCAAAACCTTTTTTAGTTCCTTCATAATCAACCGATGTAACAATTAATTCACCAACACCATTGTCTTGGAGTTCTAATATCCAATCAAAAATTTTCTTACCACTATTAATTCTTCCGTTATTAGTAAATGCAAACCAGTCATTACCTATCATTTTTGATTCTATTGAGGCGCCTATTGCCTGTGACCCAAAAACTTTAACAGCTTTTTTTACAAAACTTATATCTTCAACAAATTTAGTATTAATTGAAATCTTGTCAGCGCCGGATACCAGCACTTTCTCTATATCGCTGATAGTTCTAATTCCCCCTCCCACCGTTAATGGGATGTTAATATTAGAGGCAACCTTTTCAATTATTTCATGAAGATTATTTCTTTGATACAAACTTGCTACGGTATCTTGAAAAAAGATTTCATCGGCCCCGTCACTTGCATATTTCATACTAAGCTCTGATGGTAGCCCTACAACTTTTAAGCCTTCTAAATGTATACCTTTTATTACATTTGAGCCTTTAATATCTAACCTTGCAATTACTCTTTTCAAAAATTTACTCTATTTGATTTTTTAATTGCCACTTATTTCCATTTTTCTTCCATATATGATCCTGTCTAAATCTATCAACAATTTCCCAAAACTCTGAATTAGTAATATCAACATATTTTAGAAAAACTTCTAAACTTTTTTCCGGCAACTCACCGTCAAAACGTTTTACTAGAGCAACTCCTTCCTCTCTAGTAATATGTCCATCGCGAATTTCATGAGCAGCATCTGAAGTGGCTCTTCCAAACCCATATTTTATAAACATCATATAATAAAGTATAGCGTCAGTGGCATCATCTAATTGAGCATATTTAGAATAGGTTCCTTCCATTCTTCCTTCCGGATTTGCTTCAAATCCAGTATTCTGAACTGCATAATAATAATTCTCTTGGGGTATCCATTTATTATAGTAACCCCACCAATGAAATTCTATGCCTTTCTTTTTTAAAACTTTTAATTCTGGTAATTTGAAAATATTTAAATGACTCTCTTTAAAATCTATGTCGTAATATTTGAAATATTTATCTTGTTTAGCAATTTTAATAATTGAATCTATAGAAGTGCTAAAATAAATTTTTTCATAATAACTCCAGGGCATGCCCCTAAAATTAATAGTTTTAATGTCACCACCATATTCTAATTCCCCATTTTCTCCATACATAACTAATTTGACATTATGATTTAATGCTTCATTAACTGGACCACACATTTGACCTCTATCAAAAATCTCTTCATGATCTCCAATATATGCAAAACACAATTTTGATAATAATTTATACAATTTTCCATTTGGACTAACTAGTTTATGATCAAACCCTGAATTAATAAAATTTGTCAAATTTTTTCTTCCTATTTCAGAGTATACAGGCGGTGAGAAAGTAACACATAAAGGATTCATTCTCCATTCATGCTTTAACTTATGAGCGATTGTTGAAGAATCTTTTCCGCCGCTACACGGAACTATAACATCATATTCTCCATTTTTACTTCTATGTTTATCTAATAATTTTTTTAATTCTTTTTTTCTTTTATCATAATTGATAATTCCTTTTTTCTTTAAGTCGGTATAATTGCAAGGAGCGCAAACTCCATTCTTATCAAAAACTATTCTCGGTCTTTGATTAGACATAACGCATTTTTTGCAAAAAATAACTTTTTTTGGCAAATTATTAAACTGTGTTTCTAAATGCTTTTTTAATGGTTTAACTAACATTTTCTATGTAAAATTTTTTAATTAGATAAGCTGTTTCCTTTATATTTTTTAAATTAGATTCTTTTCCAACCCAAAAATTAATAATTTTTTTCTGGTTATTTTCAGCTAAACTATATTTTTTTTTTATAAAAGGAAAAACATTATTTAAAGAAGGATAGTATTTTCTTGCGTAAATATTATTTGATATTAAAAACTTAATCAATTTATCTCTGCTTTTTTTAACAAAAAAGTTTTTTCTCCAGTAAACGCCGCCTTTTTTATGGTCAATTGAAATTAAATATCTAGATATTAAATTTTTTTTAAAAAGTTTAGCTTTTTCATTTCTGGCTTTATTAATTATATTAATTTTTTTAACATCACTATTAATTTTATTTAAAAATGTGGATGAAAATTTTTTTTTATTAATAATTGCTTGTTTAAATTTAAATATTCTATTTTTTGCAAAAAAATATTTAGATTTTTCTTTGTTAATAATAGAATTGTAAAGATTATTAAGACTTTTATATAAAAATTCAGATTTTGAATTGCTCTTATAAAGCTTAGAATATTGATTTTTTGCCTCAATATAAAGATTACCACAATTTATATTGAGAGAACCTCCTGCTCTTCTATCAATAATCTTCCCCTGTCCAAAACTACAAACGGAGTAATCTGTAAATGAACCAGCATAATATTGATTAATAGTCGCTCCTAATGCTGGCGCAACATCTTCGATTAAATGTATATCTTTTTTTTCACATAATTTCTTAATTTTAATTAATTCAGGAATATTTCCATACATCAAAGGCAAAATAACTGCTCCAATATTTTTTAATCCTTGTTGATTTTTTTTTAACTCTTTGAAAGATAGATTTAAATTTTTATCTATATCTAGTGGATAGGGAATATTACCAGAAAATAATATACTCAAGACTACATCATAGCATATATTCGCAGGTATAATTATTACCTTTTTTTTTAGTCCTAAAGATTTAAGCAAAATGTAAATTGCTGTAGAACAGTTAGATGTTAAAAAACAGTATTTTTTTTTTAATAATGCCTCTAGCGAAGATATTCTCATTAAATTTTCATAATTAAGATATCAATACGTGTTGGACCAAAAAGATATTTCTCATTCTTTGAATGTCTCAAAATTTTACATTGAAAATTTTTTTTTGATAATTGATACAATATTTGTTTAATTGTTGATAAATTAATTTCAATTAATTTATTATCTTTAGTTCTTTTATGAATTAAATCAGAAATAGAAGTAATAGTGTTATTTTTTTTTTGATGATAAAATTTTTTTATTAAACTTTTTAAACCATTTTTTTCCATAATCACTTTTAATAAAATTTTTTTCTTATTCCAAGATTGGAATATCCCCTAAATAAAGCAATCCTTTTTTATGTAACAAATTAGAAGCTTTAAAAATAAATTTTTTTAACTCGATATTATCAGATAAATAATGCAATACAGAATAACAGAGAATTTTATTAAATTTTTTATTTATTTTTATTTCTAAAAAATTTCCAGGAATTAAACATTTGCTATCAATATACTGAAAATTTTTTTTTAAGGTTTTTAAACAATCAATATGATCATTTCCATATACTTTTCTGCATAAAAAACTAATAGGTATAAGATGGGTTCCTACATTGCATCCTATATCAAAAAAAATGTCACTATGTTTTATATCAAGTCTTTTTATTATATGTTTTAAAACTAGAGGTTTGAGATCTATTTGATGAAAATATCTCGATGATAATATAAATGGGTCTATTTTTGTATTAATTTTGGCGGCATAACCAAAATTATTAAAAGCGATTTCACTCATTTCATTAATTTTAAATAATTTTTTGAATAATTATCATTATCGTTTATGAAGGAGTCTTTAGAATAATATTTGCCGTATATGTTTAACCCATATCTATCTCCACCAAAGCCTCTTTTAAAAATTGATATATTTTCTTTTTTTTTATCAACAATGAACCAGGGTGTGGAATTGTAATTAATCACTCCTAAGTTCATATATTCAAATCCTATTTTTTTATAATAATTAATAGAATTATAAATCAGAGAGTGGTGGTTTCCGCCAATATCAGAATTTATAGCTAAAAAATATTCAACTGTTTTATTAACTTTAACAAATACTCCAGATAAAAATAGTTTATCGTTAGTATTGTCATAAATTAAATCAATTTGATTATTGCAATAAAGTTTAAATAAATATGATGAATATTCGCTAAAATCGATATAGTTTTTAACTAATTTATCAAAATCTTCAAAGTTAATTTTATGATTAACAAAAGATAAGAACTTATAAATTTTTTTTTCTTTTTTAATAATTGCCTTATGACCTTTTGAAATATTATTCTCTAATAATTTCATATCTTTTTTTAAATGTAATCTGCTGCCTATAAGACTAAAACTAATATAGTTATATTGATGTAAAAGCTCCTCTAAGTAATAAAATTTATTATCATTCATGCCAGATGGTAATAAATCAAAAAAATTAATTTTTATTTTTGCAATATTATTATTGATACACAAATCATCAATTTTATCTAAAATTAAATTTAATATTTCCTTAAATTTTTTTTCGTTAACGTCTGAATTTATTAAAGGTCCAGGTAAAGATATATTAAAAAAAGTACCTATATTGTAGTTTTCTCTTTTTTCATAACTTAATGCACATATAGCAACTAAATTTTTATTTTCAAAAATACCGAAACTTAAATTATTATTATTTTTATACTCTAAAAGTAAAATTTGATGATCTAAAGATGATATCTTGCTGCTTATAAATTTGCTTAAATCATCAATTCTAATTTTCGATAATTCCGCTATATTTAACATTTAATATTTTGTTAATATTTCTGCGATTTTTAAATCTTGATAACTATTTATATCAATCTGTTTTCTAAATTGTGACTTATAAATAAAAGTATGCTTTTTCGAAATTAATATTTTATTTTTTAAAAAAAAATTAACCCTTACTAAATAAAAACTTCCATCAATAAAATAAAAATTATTGTCATAATGTTGTCTCAAATATTGGTTTTTATGTTTAATATTATATAAATATTTCCATTGATTTTTTCTATTAATTACAACACACTCATAAGGATGTTCCTGCATCTCAGTAACAGTCACTACTGAATTAAAATTTTTTTTTTTTGTCAATCTTATTATTTTTTTAATCTCTGAAAGATCTCTTAAAGGAGAAGTTGGTTGAAGTAATAATAAATAATCAAAATAAATATTTTTATTTAAAAACCATTCTAATGCATGTGATATAGCGTCTATAATATTTGAATTATCTTTGCTTAATTTTTTTGGTCTCAAATAATCAAATTTTACATTATTTTTTTTGGCGTATCTCAAAATTTTTATAGAATCTGTTGACACAAAAGTTGTTGTGTATGGTAATTTTTTTGAAAGATCTATTGTACGCTTAATCAGAGGTTGGCCTAAAAATTTAATCATATTTTTATTTTTAATACCTTTTGATCCAGATCTTGCAGGAATAATAGACAAAATTTTCATGAATTTTTTTTAATTAGATTTTCTATTTCTAGCGCGGCTCGTTCATATTTTTTAACATTAACATTTATTTTTATTGGTATTGCTATAGATTTTTCTAAAATTTTCTTTGTTTTTTTTGAATGAAGTATTTCTTTTTTTGACAAAGCGTGTCTCCAATAATAGCTACAGTGCCATTTAATGGCGTCTGGCAAATTTTTAGTGCCTATTTTATATTTTTTTAATATTTTTATTATTTGGTTTCTTTTACTCTTGTTATTTTCAAAAAAAATAAAAGTATCATAATTTGGTATTGAGTTTTTTGGAAAGTATCTAATAGAATAATTTTTTTCTAGAATATATTTTATCTTTTCAAATCTTTTTTTATTTTCTTTAATTAAATAATCTAATTTATTTAATTGTATTTTTCCAATAACTGCTTGTAATTCAGTAGCTCTGTAATTGAAACCAGCAACTTCGCAATCATCATTTCCTCGATCTTTACCAATATTTTTATGTCCATGGTCATGATACTCTCTGCAAAAATTGTAAATTTTTTTATTATTTGTAAGTATTAGCCCACCCTCTCCTGTTGTTACTATTTTTCCATGATCAAAACTAAATACCCCAATATCCCCAATTGTACCCAAATACTTTTTAAAATATCTCCCTCCAACTGACTCGCAATTATCCTCTAAAATTGGAATGTTGAATTTTTTACATATTTTATTAATTTTATATAAGTCACATGAAAATCCCAACATATGAACAGGTATTACTGCTTTTGTTTTTTTTGAAATTTTTTTTTCTAAATCATATGGATCCATATTTAGACTTAGGTCTACATTAACAATCTTTGGTATCGCTCCAATATCTAGTATGGCTTCTACTGTTGCTATAAAGTTAAAGGACTGGGTTATAACCTCATCTCCCTTTTTTACTCCCAAGGCTTTTAAAGCAATCTTTAATGCCGCTGTTCCTGAAGATACAAATAAAGTATATTTAGATTTGAAATAGTTAGAACATTTGGATTCAAATTCTCTTACGTGAAAATGTTTCCTTAAGTTATCAAACCCATGCGCAAATAAAACGCCTCCTTCATCAAATAATTTACCAACAGCTTTTTTTTCTTTTTTATTAATTAATTCATAACCTGGCATTTGTTATGACCTGGTTTTTAGCTGTAATTTAAGATTATCTAAATATTTTTTTTTTCTTAATAAATCTATTTTTGAATTATATGGTTTGAATTGAAATGTCAGTCCTCTTCTTCTGTTGCCACTAGTATTTGCCTGACTTCCATGAATAATTAATGAATGATGAAATAGCGCATCTCCAGGATTAAGTTTTGGTGTAATTTTTCTATATTTTTTCAAATTTACTTTTGGGGAAACTGTTTGTGAACTACCCTTGGCATAAGAAGGAACATGATTAACAAGACCAACTTTATGTGATTTGTTATAATAATATAATCCACCATTCTTCTTTGAAACTCTATCCAAAGCAACCCAAACTGTAAGTGCATTTCCTCCTTTAATGCACCAATAATAATTATCCTGATGACAGGGAGATGGTAAACCTTTTTTTGCTGGCTTTGCAAATAATTCACTTTGGATAAACTTAGGTTTTGAATTTAAAAGTCCGCCTATAATTTTAAGTAAATTTTTATTTTTTGATTTTTGTCTAATATACTTTGAATCTGCAAGCTTATGAAATGAATTAATTTCATTAACAGAATTACTTTTATTATAATCATTAAAAAAATTAATATTTTTTCCTTTATATCTTTTTAAACTCTGCATTAAAAAAGTATCAATTTTTTTATTTAATTTAAGAACTTCATTTTTTGAAAAAAATTTATCTACTTTAACCCAGCCGTTATCATCATATTGAGATTTTAGTTTTGATATACTTAAATTGTTCATTAGTATTATAAAATAATTTTGCTTAAATCAGAATGACTGCCAATATCTATCCAATTCTCATGAATTGGACAAGCACCAATTTTTTTATTTTTTTTAATTAAAAAATTAATTAATGATGTCATGTCTAAATGTTTGTTTTTTTTTATAAAACTAAATAACTTAGTCTCAAAAACATAAACTCCTGCACTGACATAATTGTTATGAACTGGCTTCTCAATTAAATTTTCAATTTTTCTTGATTTAGAAAATTTTATAACTCCATAAGGATTTACTGTTTTTATGCTTTTTACTCCTATGGTTAAATCATTCTTACTATTTTGATGATATGATAATAAATTTTTATAGCTAACTTCTGTCAAAACATCACCATTTGATACAATAGCTGTCTTGTAATAATTAAACACTCCAAGACTTAATCCTCCTGCGGTACCAAGTGGTTTTTTTTCTTTAATATACTTAATATTTACGTCTAATTTATTACCATCCTTAAAATGTTTAACAATTTTGTGTTCTAAATAATTAGTAATGAAATAAAAATTATTAAAACCTTCAGACTTAGCTTTCAAAACTAATTTTTCTAATATTGGAACGCCATGAATTTTAATCATTGGTTTTGGGATCTTATTTGTTATTGGAGCAAGTCTTATTCCTCTTCCTCCAACCATAAATATTATAGGCTCATTAAAATTTATATCTTTCCCTTTTAAAGTTTCCCATGAAGCTAAGCCTATAATTTGATTTCTTTCGTTAACAATAGGAACAGCTGAAACTTTATACTTTTCTAATAAAATCTTTAATTGATTATTTGTAAATTTTTTAAAGATTTTTTTTGGCTTATAATTAATATATTTGGTAATCTTATCATTAATTGTGCAGCCATCTAACAATGCTCTTCTAATATCTCCATCAGTTATTGTGCCAATTAATTTGTTATTTTTTTCTATAACAAAACAGATTTGCAATGCTGTAAGATTTAAGTTTTTTATAGTTTTTTTGAATGAATAATTTTTATCAATTAGAGCTTTATTCCATTTTCTATAAAATTTATAATTATTTTTCATATTAAACTATAAATCAAAAAAAGTTTTGGATAAACTGTTATCACTCTTTTTAGAAAATTTTTTTATAATTGATATTATTTTTGAACTAGCATTGGATTGGTTAAATTTATAATTGATATTTCTTATGTTATATAAATTTTTTACTGACCTAATAATTGAATTATACTCTACATCACAATTAATTATACTACTAAACTGAAATCTTCCATTTTGCCTTGAGCCTATATTAATAGTTGGTTTTTGAAGATAAGGTACTTCTATAATTCCGCTTGAAGAATTTCCTATTAATCCATCTGAATTTCTTATTAGTGAAAAATATTTTTGCTGACCTAAAGATTTAAAAAATAAACAATTATAGACTTTTCTTTTATTTACTAAATTATTAATTTTCTCATAAATTATATTACTACCAGGATCTACATTGGGTGAATTAAAAATAAATAATATATCGTCAAAATAATAAATTACTTTGATTAATTCATTTATTAAATTATTTTCTTTTGTGTCTCCCGATGTAACAGGATGAACTGTAACGACTAAATTTTTTTTAAAAAATTTAAAATTTAGATCTTTTTCTAGTTCGATTTTACTAAAAAATTTTGTATTTTTAATATTTTCAACGCCTAACGAGCCAACATTGTAAACAGTCTTTGGATTTTCACCCAACTGAATAATTCTACTTTTATAGATATTATTAGAAGCAAAATGTAGGTGGGAGAATTTTGTAATAGAGTGTCTAAAACCATCATCTAATGATCCTTTTGTTACTTCACCGCCGTGAATATGAGCAATAAAAATTTTTTTTAAATAACATGCTAAGGCAAAGGCATAGGTCTCGAATCTATCTCCCAAAACAATGGCTAGATTAAAATGATTTTTAACTAAATATTTGGAATAAAGCTTTATTGCTTTAGCAGTATACAGTCCAAAATTATTTGAATTAATAACTTTAACATTTAAATTGATTTTTTTATTAATAGTAATTTTTTCTTCTAAAATTTTTTTATATGTATTTTCATGTGTGTTTGAAAAATGAGATCCAGAAACTAATAGCTGAGTATTTAGTAATTTAATTGCCCTAATTTTTTTTATTAAAGGCTTAATCAAATCAAAATCAGATCTACCACTACTAAAAATTATAATTTTATATTTTTTCATTTTCTTCATAATTTCTTTTTGCAATTTTACCTATAACTCTTTTCCACAGAATTGGTGATTTGCCAGTTCCCGGTCGCTTAGTTGTCAAATTATTTTCAGAAAAAGTATCACCTTTATAAATTTTAGAATTAGCTACTATAGATTTTCTTGCAAACTTTTTTAAAATCTTTTCTTTCTTGGTTATAATTTTTTTTCTACTTCCCAATGCCATTTCAGTATTCTTTAACATTTTTATTAAATCAGAAAATTCGTATATATCCAAACTCATCTTATGATCCGGACCTTGCATTTTTTTATTAAGTGTAAAATGTTTTTCTATCACTACTGCTCCTAATCCTACTGCAGCAACTGAAGCTTCTATACCTAAAGAATGATCAGAAAAACCCACTTCTGTTTTAAAAATATCTTTTAATACAGGTATAAAATTTAAATTTAAATTTTTAAACTGGGTGGGGTAATCAGATACGCAATGTAATATACAAATATTTTTTTTATTACACCCTGAATGAATTAATGTATTTAAAGCAAACTGAATCTCACTTATAGTTGCCATGCCTGTTGACAAATAAATTTTTTTATTAAAACTACCAACTAATTTTAAATATGGATAATTAGTCAATTCTCCAGATGGAATCTTAAAAATTTTAAGCCCAATTTTATTCAAAAAAATTAAACTTTTGATATCGAAAGCTGAGGATAAGAATCCTATATTCCTTTTTTTACAATATAATTTTAACTCTACGAATTCATTGTGACTCAAGCTTAATTTGGTTAGTAGTTTTTTTTGATTAATTTTATTTTTTAAAATTTTTTTTTGATATGGAGCTATTGGAGCATAATTTGTAGCAATCAAATTCGGATCAAATGTCTGAAATTTTATAAAATCGGCGCCAATCAAGGAGGCAGAATCAATCATTTGTTTTGCAATTTTAATGTTGCCGTTATGATTTACTCCCGCTTCTGCAATAATAATTAATTTCTTTTTAGACATTTTTTTTGATTACAGAACCCATAGGAATAAATGAGTTTTCTTTAATATTTACCCCATGACAAATTATGCTGCCAGACCCAACGAAAGATCCCTTTCCAATTGAAACTCCACCGTTTATTATGGCGCCAGTGGATACATGACAATGACTTTCTATAGTTACGTCATGCTCGATAATACTGCCTGTATTAATAATACAATTTTCACCTATTTTAGAATTTGCATTGATGTTACAATTATTCATTATAATTGTGCCTGCTCCTATATTTGAAAATTTAGAAATTAAAGAATTTTTTGAAATAATTTTTTCTGGAATAATTTTTAACTTTATTATTTCTTTAAATAATTTTATTCTAACTTTAGCAGAATAAATTTGACCAACAGAAACTATACCATATAAATTTTTATTGTATTTTTTAATAATATTTAAATTATGAAAAACTTCATAATTGTTAATAGATGTAATTTTCTTATTTTTATCAAATATATAAAGAATTTTATATTGTTTATCTTGTTCGATAACATTTAAGCATGATTTCGCATGTCCGCCAGCTCCAAACATAATCAATTTTTTAATCATACTTAAGCTAGATAGGGACTGCTTGGTAAACATAGTATTTTTTTTTCCAGATCTATGGCACTGTCTAAATTAGATCTTGGATTATTTTTAAACATTGGTAATTTATGCATCAATTTCCACGCTGGCCTACAATGTATTTTTTTTGAATTTAATGCATCTAAGATTTTATTTCTTAATAGAAAATTTGATTTATGTATATAAATTGCGTTAAGCCAATAATTACTTTTGCACATATAATTTTCAGATATAGATTTTATACACTGACTATTAGTAAAATGTTTTTGATAAATTTTTGCTATTTTTCTTTTCATAATAATAATTTTTTTTATTTTTTTTATTTGGCTATATCCTAGTGAGGCATTAATATTTGGCATTCGATAATTCCATCCGACTCTATCATGCAAAAATTGCCAAGGATGTTTTTTTTTTGCGGTAGTAACAAGATGTCTTATTTTTTGAGCTAAACTATTAGATTTACATAATATAGCGCCGCCACCTCCAGTGGTAATAATTTTGTTCCCATTGAAACTTATGACTCCTAAATCTCCAAAAGTACCTGAATGTTTATTTTTATAAAAAGTTCCTAAAGATTCTGCCGAATCTTCAATAACTTTTAATTTATATCGCTTTGCTAAATTAATTAATTTTTTAATATTATTCATCAAGCCAAAAACATGAACTGGAATAATTCCAAATATTTCTCTTTTAGTTTTTATATTTATTAATTTACCTTTAATAATTTTAGTATTTTTCTGTAAATATTGTTCTAATTTATCAATATCTATTCCTAAATTTTCCTTATCACTGTCAATAAAATGTGGGATGCAGCCAGCATGTACTACTGAATTTGCTGTACCGACAAAAGTTAATGTTGGTAATAAAATTTCATTATTAATTTTAGCACCCAAAACCCTTAAGCAGATCTCAAGGGCAGCTGTACCGTTTACTAAAGCTATTACATTTGGAGATTTTGTAAATTTACTAATCTTATTCTCAAATTTTGAAATAAATGTACCGGCTGTTGATACAAACGTAGATTTTAGACATTTATTTAAATAATAAAAATCAATTTCATCAAAAAAAGGCTCATGAAGAGGGTTTTGTTTTTTTTTATTTAATAAATTTATAGCATTTTCGATATCAGAAACTATCCTTTGATACATTTTCATAGAGAAATTTTATTATTTGTAATTTTATAGTTGCCCATTTTATCTTTAAAGCTTCTTATATTTAAATATTTTTTATTTTTTAAACATTTTATTATTTCTGAAATTCCTTTTCTAACGGAATAAAGTGGTATGAAATTGAAAAAGTTTACAATTTTATTAAAGTTGACTTTGTAATTTCTTTTATCAACTCCCTCTGCTAAATATATCACTTTTAAATTAGGTATAAATTTTTTTAAAATATTAACAATTTGTCTTTTTGTAAAATTATTTTTATTTGAACCACAGTTAAAAACTTCAATTTTTTTTCTTTTCTTTTTATTATTAATTACTTTCTCAATTATCCTAGCAAAATCTTTTACATGGCAATAAGGTCTCCATGTATCTGGATCATAAATTTTTAAATATTTATTAATAAAAGCTTCTCTTGTAAATTCATTGATGGTCAAATCAAATCTCATTCTATCTGAAATACCAAATGCAGTGGCAAAACGTAAAATTGTTATTTCGGAGTTAAATAAATTCTTATACTTAAATAAAAATTTTTCTATATTAACTTTTTGTTTAGAGTAAAGTGACTTAGGTCGAAGCTTATAATCTTCATTTGCACTAACATTGTCTGGTATAGCGCCATAATTTGAGCATGTTGACACGAAAATAATTTTTGAAACATTTTTTTTTTTTAAAAAAAATAATAATTTTTTTATATATACCAAATTAATTTTTTTAGAAATTACAGGGTATTTTTTTGTTATGGGATCACCAACTAATCCTAATAAAATTACAACATAATTAATTTTATCTTTAGAAAAATATTCATAAAAATCTTCAAAATCATTATTAATAAATTTTAAATTAGTATTTTTTTCGAATTTTTTTTTTGAGTAGTCATGGCCGTAAATATAATTATCAATAGAAAAAATATTAAAATTTTTTCTTTCAAAATGTTTTAGGACTGCGGTTCCTATATAGCCTCCACCTCCAAATAAAAAAAGATTTTTATTCATTAAAATTATTACAAAAAAACTATATTAATACTAAGAGATAGACAAAATTTTTTTTTTAATATTATTGAGATAATTATTGTCTTTATAAAATATTTTTTTTACAAAATTTAATCTTTTTGTTTCAAAAATTTTATCTTTTTTTAAATATTGATGCAATGAATATTGCAAATCTTTAAAGTCTTTACATATGAAACCTGGTCTCATATGTTTGGAAATATCTGCATTTTGCCAATTGAAATTTTTATCTGGCTCCATAAAAATAATTTTTTTGTTTAAAAATGCCCCAATAACGCCACTTCCTGAAGTATCGGTAATTAGTATATCTGAATAATAAAAAATATTTTTACTTTCAGTGCTATCAAAATCTTCATTAGATTTGAAAATATGTAAATTTTTCCAAGTTTTTAATGAATTTAAAATTTTATTATCTAGATATTTATGATGATAATGATGTAATTTAATAATAAAATTTAAATTTAATTTATTAACTACTAAATCAGCTAAATTAATTAATCTATCAAACTGACTCCCAAATCTGCTCGGAAAAAACCTATTGTTGTAAAAAGCATCATGGGTTGGGCAGAATAAGACGGTTTTTTTTTTAATATTTAATTTTAATAAATCAAAATATTTAATTTTTTTTATAAATAAATTTTTTTTTAGAAAGGGAATAATTTTTACACTAGTCGATATAATAAACTTTGTGTTACTTTTAGAATATTTTTTTTTAAAATAAATTAATTTATTTAAATGATACTTTCCTGGTAAGAAAACATAGTCGTATTGCAACAAATTCTTACATAAAAAAAAATTTTTAAAAGGTAAGCCATGTAAAATTGCACATTTAGAATTGCAAGTCTTGACGTCAGATAAAAGATTAATTGTATCAGTAACCCATAAATTAGGTTTGTTTTGTTTATCAATTTTATACAATTCTTTAATTATTTGATATCTTGAATCTTTTACAAAAAGATTTAAGAAAATTTTACGTATCTTAATTAAAATTTTTTTATACCCACTACCAAATAAATCTATAAAAATAATATCCTTTTCCTTATATTTCTTTAATAACTCTTCATATAAAAATTTGTTATAAACTACTAATTTGCATACACAGTTAATTCTTAAACTTTCGTACAAAAAATCTAAATCAGCGTACGAATCTATTAAAAAAAAAATTTTTTTCATTTAAACTTCTTTAAATTTAGACGGTTAATGTCTTCTTTTAATATTTTTATTGGAGAATTATTTAATCTATTTAAATTGTAATAAAACTTATTATTATTTTTATATCTAATTTTTTTTAATGATTTATCTAAATATTTTTTTATTCCACTTTCGAAAAAAAATTTATTAAATAAATTATTAAATCCTATAATATTAGGGTGTTTAAATAATTTAAATAGTAAATTAAATTTTTTAATTAAATATATGTTATTATTTTTAACAGCATTCAAATAATAAAGGTTAATTATCTCAATAAAAAATATTGAAACGGCAATACCATGGGGAATTTTAAAATTAATTGTAAATGAATACGATAATGCATGAGGAGCGTTGGTTTTTGCAATATTAATTGCTTTGCCAGAAAGATTTGCCGCTTTCAGCATCTGTGCTACATTAATAAGGTCAGGTCTATTTACAAATCTTAAAAAATTTTTAATTGAATAACTTAATGATTCATAAGAGTATTTTATACTACGAGTATTTGCCTTCTTAGAAAAAATTGACTCTGCTGCCTGCGCAACCGCATCAAAACCTGATGAAGCTCTGACAATCCTTGGTGAATTTACAACTAACTTTGGAATTAAAGAGTAAAAATCTGGCTTCAATAAACTGTTTTCCACTGAGTACTTTATTTTATCAATATAAATAACTGAAAATTTTGTTACCTCGGCTCCAGACCCTGCTGTCGTTGGAATTGCTAATAATTTTGTCTTTTTAGAGTAAATTTTTAAATTACTGTTTTTAATTTTTTTTTTTAAATCTTTAGTATTGTGAAGTCCATTTGCTAATTTAGCATAATCAATTGCACATCCTCCGCCTAATGCTATTATTAAATCTGGTTTGATAATATTAATCTTTTTTATTAAAAATTTTAACTCATCTATCTCTGGAATTTCTTTTTTTTTGCATAATATAGTCATGGTAGATTTAAAGTTTTTATAAATCTCTAATTTTTTAAAACCCGAACTGTTAAAAGATTTTTGACCCGTAATGACAAAAATATTTTTTATTTTGTTTTTAATTATAAAAGAATTTAATTTAACTTCAGGAATATGATGCATGTTTGCTCTATTAACTATTTAATAAAATATTCTTTAATTTTTATAAAATTTTTAGGTCTAGAAAGATTCTTTATAGATTTAGATATAATATGGATTTCAAAAAAACTTGGTCCTTTTGATTGTAAAAAATATTTCAAATTTTTATTAAATGATAGAATATTTTTTGCTAAATAATAATTTTTATAACCAAAACTTTTTGAAATATTTTTAAAATTAACTTTAAATGTATCAATCTTTTGGTCTCCTACAGATTCATGAGACCCATTGTTTAATAAAATATGTTTAAAGTTTGATTTAGACTTTAATCCTGCAGAAATTAATGACCCCATATGCATTATCAATGAACCGTCACCATCCAAACATATAACCTGATTTTTGGAACCCAAGGAATAGCCCAGAGATATCATGGAAACATGACCCATTCCTCCTACCATATAAAAATCTTTTCCACTTTTATATTTTTTATCTTTTCTTATTTGAAATAATTCTCTAGAGGTGTACCCAGTTGTTGAGATTATTCTAGTATTTTTATTAATATTACCAAGCAATTCATTTATAACAATTTCTCTTGTCAGTAAATTTTTTGAACTATTATTATTTTCATTTCTTCCCTCTAAATATAAAGTTTTATTTTTTACAAGAATAGCAACTGGTCTTTTTTTATATTCGGCATAATTAATTAATTTTTTAACTTTTTTTAAGTCTTGTGGATTCTTGAGAAGTAAAAATTTTATATTTAATAATTTTAAAATTGACGGGGTAATTTTTCCCTTTAACTTATGCTGAGGTTCATCATTCTCATTGGGAGATCCCCTCCACCCTATCATTAATACTAAAGGTATAGAGTACACTTTTGGATGGCAAATAGAGATTAAAGGATTAATCGCATTTCCTAGACCAGAGTTTTGCATATAAACTAAGGCTGGGTTTTTAGTAGAAAGATAATTACCAGCGGCTAATGCAATAGCACTTCCTTCGTTAGCTACAATTATGTGACTAATCTTTTTTTTATGAAGATCTAAAATATAACTAAAATTTTTTAATATACTATCAGGAACACCTGTAAAAAATTTTATTTTATTTTTTACTAAAAAATAAAATAAATCACTTACATTAATCATTATTTAATTAATGATATTATATCATTTATTGGCATAATTCTATTTTCGCTCTCAAAAGCTCTTTGGTTAATTAATATTCTTTTTGCGGTTTCATGCATTGCTTGGTAAGACGCTCTTAATAAATGATTGGCATAAATTACTATTTTAAATCCGTTATTTATTAACTCTTCCTCGTAGGTTTTTGAGTATGTGGATGGAATTGCTATCATCGGTTTAAAAAATTTACTTCTTTTAAAAATCTTTGCAAAATTAAAAACTTCTTTTCCATGATTTTTTTTACTATGAATTAAAATAGCATCTACTCCTGCTTTAGAATATTTCTCAGCCCTATTTACTGCATCTTTTAAAGACTTGCCCAGGATTAAACTTTCAATCCTAGCTATAATCATAAAATCTGTGGATACTCTCGAATTAACAGCTATCTTAATCTTTTTAGAAAATTCTTTAATACTGTCCTGAGAAGACTTTGACTGATCGTGAAAAAGTGAATTTATTTTTAGTCCTTTTTTATCTTCTAATACTAAGGCTGAAACTCCAATTTTTTCTAAATTTTTAACAAGATAACCCAAATGCTCAATTCGACCCCCATTGTCTCCATCAAAAATTATTGGTTTAAGAGAAGTGTCTATTGTGTCATTTAAAGAATAAATTCTTTGGGAATAATCAACGGATTGATTATCTGGTTTTCCTCTAAGAGCTGAATCTGTCAAACTTGATGACCAGATACCATCAAATTGAAATATTTCTCCATTTTTACGGATATTAATGTTTTCAATAATCAAAGATGATAATGCGCTATGAGATTCTATAATTCTTATAAACTTTTTAACTCTTAACAATCTTTTTAATTGCAATTTTCTTTGGTCTGGAGTTATGCCTAAATTTAATAATTTTTTTTTTTCAATAATATTTGAAACATTCTTAAAATATTTTGGCTCTATTAACTTTCCATTCCATTTTTTCAATTCCTTTATAACTTCTAATCTAATCTTTGCCTGTACACCTTTTTTCCAATCATCACCATGAACAAAAAAATCAGGCTTAATAGAGTTTAATATCAGTTTATAATTCCAACTATCTTGAGGAATAACTTCATCCACTAATTTTAAATTAGAAACTATTTTAAATCTTTGATCGTAATCAAAAAAAGGTAATTTTTTATACTGAATAATGGCAGCATCTGTTAATAAACCAACTATTACTTTTCCATAATTTGAAGCAATTCTTAATATATTTAAATGACCCTCATGCAAAATATCTGCTGCCAATGGTACATAAACAATTTTTCTCATAAAGAAATTTGTAATTATTTTAATAATTTTTTTATTTTTGAAGAGGAAATATTTGCGGTATAAGGAATGTCAATAACTTTTCCGCCCCAACTTCTCATAATTTTCTTTAATTTTTTTCTTTGATCAGACTGTAAATTTTTTTTCCAATCACTGCCATGTGCAAAAAAATCAAATTTAAATTTTTTTGCAAAATTTACATATTTTAATCCTGGTAATGGCAAAACATAACTGATCAAATCAACATGATTTAAGATTTTTAATCTATTTTTAAAAGAAATTATTGGTTTTTTTCCTTTATAAGATTTTATTCCACTATCGGTCATTAAACCAACTATAACGTTGCCATATTTCTTTGCTTTAATTAGAATATTAATATGTCCATGATGAAAAATATCAGCTGCCATCGGAACAAATATATAAGGTCTCGGAAATGGAAAAAATTTTTTATTATTCATAGTCTTTCATATAAATATATTTAATAACTTAACAATCAATGGATAATCATTTATGAGCGATTTATTTGCACTAAAATTCAGAAAAATACTTAATGATTTAAAAAGACGTCCAGAAGATGCCGCTCAAGAACTCAATATATCAAGCGAAGAAATAAAAAAAATACTTAATGGTGAAGTAGATCCTGATTTTAAACTGCTAAAAAAAGCAACTGAAATTTGGCCCATAAATCTTAATGAATTCTTTGGAATCGAGGATGATACAACAAATAACTACAAAATATTTACTAAGGCAGAGTCAGATACAACTGTAAGAGTTATGCGAAGAAAAAATAAACCTTATTATAAATATAAAGATACTGTAATGAGTAAAATTTCTCCTTTTAGACCAGAGTGGATAGAAGAATTAGTTGTAATAAATGATAATAATCCCGAAAATCCTGATGTTATATTTAATAACGGTCACTTCTTGCATCAGTTTACATATTTTATTGGTCCAGTTAATTTTTATTATATTGATGAGAAAGGTCAAAAAAAATTAGAGGAAATGAACACTGGCGATTCTATGTATATCTCGCCTTATACACCACATAGTTTTACAACAAGAAAAAATAATGAAAATAAATTAGGTTTAATTTTAGCGCTAACCTATACTGACAAGATAGATAACGAGGTCTTGAATGAACTGTCCGTTATTGGAAAAGAATTAGCTAAAAAATATTTAACTAATTATAATAATGAAATCGATGAATTTAAAAAAAATCTACAATACTATTTAAATCTATCTTCTCTAACAGAAGAAAATTTTGAAAAAATAAATAATATAAATTTAAAAAAAATTTATAATACAAATTCAATTCCTTCTTTTGATGATCTAGAAAAAATAGCCGCTGCGCTAAATATAAATTTAAAAGATCTTATTCCTTATAAAAGATTTACTTCAGTTAAGATTAAAAAATATGAAAAAAATTTAGAATGGAACTACCCTTCAGAAAAAAATTGTATATATAAATTTGTAGAGCTTACAAATGTAAATCAACTGCCATGTTCAAAAGCATTAGAATTAAGTGTAATATATGATGATGATCATGAGATCTTTATTGAAGTTCCAGCTCATCAATACCTATATAATATTGGTGCAACTGATTGCATTCTTGAAACAGAACAAATTAAACAAAAATTCTCTCCTGGTGATTCTATTTATCTCAAACCAAACGTAAAACATAAATTTTTAAAAAAATCAAAAATTTTAATATTAAGAATAGGTGGTAAAATTTATGGTGAAAATCTTTTTCATATATCTTCATTATCAGATAAAAATTTTGAAAGATTAATAAACGACAATAAGCCTTGGTTTAATTAAATTATTAATAATTTTATTACTTATTGACTAAGATTACAGTTGAAGTTTTAATATATATTTTTCATTTTGTATAACTTTTTAAGCAGTCTCCAATCATCATATGTATCGACGTCATGCCCCTTGTCTGATTGTAACAGATATATTTTAGAATTTTTATTAAAAATTATTTTTTGATTTAGCCACGTTTCAATATGCGCCCAATAAAATTGACCAGCATCACGAAAAGTCTCTTTGAGATCTTGTGAACGTTTAAAATAACTTTTTTTATTAATCATTTTTATTACATGCCCATTATTAAAAAAAAATGATCTTTCAATAGGATAAGAATTTTTTATAGCAGAAAAAATGTAACCTTTCTTTTGTGATTTAATTAATTTATATGATTTCCATATATCTAAAGAGGTAATTAACGGCGTGGTAGGATAAATGCAGCATACAAAAGTAGGGTTTATAAAATTTTTTTTTAAGTTATGGATAACGTCCAAAATTACATCTCTTGTTGAAATTTTATCACCTGATAATTTTTTAGATCTTTTATAAAAATCCACGCCAAAATCTCTTGCAATTCTGCCTACTAATTCACTATCAGAAGAAACAATTATTTTATCAAATATCTTAGATTTTTTTAAGGCATTTATAGGATAACTAATAATAGGTTTTTTAAAAAATAATTTGATATTTTTTTTTTTAATTCTTTTGCTTCCTATTCTAGCAGGAATAATAGCTATAATCATATTATATTTTAATAAAAAATTTAATCCTTTTAATAATAAGTTTTTGTGATTTAAATTTAAAATTGAAAAAAATAGGCAAACTAAATGTATTTTTATAATAATTCTCAGCACCTTGATAAAAGTTTAAATTTATTTTTTTATTAAATAAATTAAATTTGTAAATTGGGATGTAATGATACTGAGCCAATATATTATTTTTTTTAAAAATTTTTAATAATTTATCCTTATTTGATTTTAAACTTCTAAAATTCATTGAAATCAAAAACAGATGGAATGACGGTTTATTTTTTTTACTATAAATAGGGAGATTTATTATATTATTATTTTTTTTTAAATTTTTTTGATAGATACTAAATATTTTCTTTCTATAATTTGTAAATTTGTTAATTTTTTTTAATTGACTTAAACCAAGAGCACAGTTAATATCGCTCAACCTATAATTAAAACCAAATTTATTAACACTGTATTTCCAGTGAAAGTTTTTATCTTTATGAATTCCATGAGATCTTAAAGAAAACACTCTGTTGTAGAATATTTTGTTATTTGTTGTGACGATACCCCCTTCTCCAGATGTAATTGTCTTAACCGGATGCAAAGAAAAAGTCGAAATATCTGAATGTCTACAAGATCCGATGGGAAAATATCTTTTATTATAAAAATATTTTGCACCCAAAGCATGACAGGCATCCTCTATTAAATAACAATTAAATTTCTTTTTTATATTATAAAATTCTATAACATTTTCAGGATAGCCACCTAAATACATTGTTATTATTGCTTTGATTTTTTTTAATCTATTATTTTTAATGCAATCTAATAATGTTCTGGGAGTCATCTGACCTGTCAAAGAATCAACGTCTGCTAAAAAGATTTTAGCATTCATTAACCTTGCCATATTATAAACTGCTATAAAATTGATAGCAGGCATAATTATTGCATCATCTTTTTTAAGATCTATGGCCATTAAAGCCAAATGAAGAGCTGATGTTCCGCTATTACAAGATGCGACATATTTTACTTTTAATAAATCTGAAATTTTATTCTCAAATTTTTTTACATAACGTCCTGTCGTAATTAAATCCTCTTTTAGAGCTTTAGAAACAAATCTAATGTCCTGAATATCTATATATTGACGGCCATAAGGAATAATTTTCATATAAGAATTTTTAATTTTTTTAATAATGATTTCTTTATAGGGTTTTGACATTTTATATTAGAGGGAGATTTTTTATTAATTAATTTTTCAAAATAAAATGGCTGAATTCCAAATCCAGGTCTAATAACCCTTATATTTTTTTTGGTAAACTTTTCTCCTTTTTTAATATCATAAACCGCATAAATGGATCTCCTGAATTGCAAACTCTGGTTTTCGCTAGCGTTTCTAAAAAAATATTTTTTTCCCATCATTAAAGAGGTATCTTTAATAACTTGTGCATAATCTTTGATTTCTTTTCCTTTTAAAGAAAATGCAATATCAAAACCATTTTTTTGACCTTCTAAAGCTATATGTTTTTCAACAACTTCTGCTCCCGCAGCAATAGCTGCAGCAGCAACTTTATTGTCTATTGAATGATCTGAAAAACCCACTTTACAATTATATCTTTCTTTTAAAATTCTAATATTGTTAAGATTAAAATCTGATATTTTGGAAGGATAATTGCTAACGCAATACAAAAGTATTATTTCTTTTGCTCCGTTCTTTTTTGCAGTTTTATAGGCTAAATCAATTTCCTTAAGATTTGCCATGCCAGTTGAAATAATGATTGGTTTTTTAGTTTTAGCTACTCTTTTAATTAATGGAATATGATTCATTTCAAATGAAGCAACTTTATAAAATGGACAATTAAGAGTTTCTAAAAGATCAACAGCAGATTCATCAAACGGAGTGCTAAAACAGATAATTTTTAATTTTTTTGCATAATTAAATAACTCCTTGTGCCATTCAAATGGAGTCTGAGCTTTTTTATACAAATCCCATAATGTTTTGCCTTTCCACAGGCCTTTTTTTATAAAGAATTCATTTCTTTTGCTGTTAATTGTAATTGTGCCAGGAGTATAACTTTGAAGCTTTACAGCATCTGCGCCGTATTTTTTTGCAATTTTTATTAATTTTTTAGCGTGAAATAAAGATCCGTTATGATTTGCAGATATTTCTGCAACAAAAAAAGGTATTTTTTTTAATGGATTTTTAGATATCAAGTTATACTTTCTATTATTGAGTCAAAATAAAATATTAAGATCAAAAAGTATATGAAAAAAGAAAATAAAAGTAAAAATTATCTAAAAATTATTTCTCAAATCGAAAATATAAGAAAAAATAACAATGTTAATTGGATGAATATTCTTCGAATAGCCTTCAAAAACAATCCCAAGGCAACAGCTAAAGTTATGTCCAAAATATATTCAGATGACAAGAGGATAGGCAAGCTTGTTAAAAAATTAACCTGAAGATTTTTGGTAAAAATTATAATTATTTTTTGATTTTAAGAAATAAAACCTATTTTTTAAAAAACAATTTATACTAGCTAAGTTTGTTTTTTTTATTTCAGCATTTAATTTTATTTTATTAAATTTTAAAAATTTTTTTACTGCTCCTGCAAGCAAAATATAAGATAATCTTTTACCTCTCATCACTGGATTTAAATTTATAGAAACTAAAGCATATTTTTTTTTAATATCAAATCTAACAACCCCAACCTTTTTATTTAATTTCTTGTTAAATATGTAACCTATATAAAACTTTATTTTTTTATTTTTTAAATTTTTTTTAAACCATTTGTCATGAACGTCTAAAGTAATTTTTTTTTTATTTTTTGAAAAAAAAATTGACTTTTTATCGTTCCTCCATTTCCAAATGTCTAATGAATCTTTTTTTGTAATTTTTTGAATTATCATTATTAAAATAAGCTAAAAAATTAGAATTAATAAATATTTAGAGAAATATATCAAAAATTTGTAAAATCTTTAAACATTGTAATTTGTATCTAAAAACTTTTTCAGTGCATAAATCAAGCCAATTGAGCTATTAGTAACGGTAAGCTTAACGTGTTACCACGCTTCCACACCCGTCCTATCAACGTCGTAGTCTACGACGGCTCTATAGGAAGAAC
>Ga0172372_10000789_pt1 | contig 48606 bp, 41 predicted proteins | sample LakKiv5m_2_FD_114544 | JGI IMG/M metagenome (GOLD analysis project Ga0172372, IMG submission 114544) | Freshwater microbial communities from Kabuno Bay, South-Kivu, Congo - kab_092012_9.5m | ecosystem: Environmental > Aquatic > Freshwater > Lake | place: Democratic Republic of the Congo...
ACCGAAGAACTCGACGATTGCTTCGGCTGGGAGCTGTTGCAGCTCGGATCCTGGGGCGAGGGGCGTGCCTTGCTGCAGGGTGCGCGGACGCGCTCGCAGTCGCTTGCGGCCGTGGCGCCCGTGTCGGGCGCGGACTTCATCAGTCGGCTCACGCAATTGCCCGTGGCCGGTGATTCGGTCGACACCGTGCTGCTGCCGCACACGCTCGAGTTCGAAGCCGATCCATATGCCGTATTGCGCGAAGCCGATCGCGTGCTCGCTGGCGATGGCAAGCTTGTGATCTTGTCGTTCGCACCGTGGAGCCTCTGGGGCCTGCGTGCTGCGACCACGCGCACGGGCTATCCCCCGGGCTTGCGTCGATTGATCTCCGAGCGACGCTTGCGCGATTGGCTGCGGCTGCTCGGCTACGAAATCGGCGAGAGTCGGCGCTATCTGCACGAGCTGCCTTGGGGCGAACCCGAGGCGGGCAGCGCGCGCCTGCGTCGCTCGTGGTGGTATCCGCTGCCGGGTGGTGCGTTCGTTCTGAAGGCGCGCAAGCGCCAGCATTCTTTGACGCCGCTGCGCCCGCTGCTGCGCGAGCGGCGTAGTGCCGTGCTCGGCGGTCTCACCGAGCCCTCGTCGGTCAACCGTCGTTGAAGGTCGAGATCTATACCGACGGCGCCTGCCGCGGCAATCCCGGGCCGGGCGGCTGGGCGGCCACGCTGCAATATGGCGATCATTTCCGCGAGCTCTCGGGGGCGGATGCGAACACCACCAACAACCGCATGGAACTCATGGCGGTGATCGCTGCGCTCGAGGCACTCAAGCGCCCGGTGTCGGCGGTCGTCCATACCGACTCCGAATACGTGCGTCGCGGTATCACCGAATGGATGAAAAGCTGGAAAGCGCGCGATTGGCGCACCGCCGACAAAAAGCCGGTCAAAAATCGTGAGCTTTGGGAGCGACTGGATGCCGCGGCTGAACGACACGAGGTCGAGTGGCGCTGGGTCAAAGGGCACTCGGGAGTCCCGGGCAACGAGCGGGTCGACGCGCTCGCCAATGCGGCGATCGACGCGCTGCTCGGCTGACGCCGACTCGGCTAGAATTCGCGCCCATGCGTCAGATCGTGCTCGACACCGAAACCACGGGCCTCGAAGTCGACCGCGGCCATCGGGTGATCGAGATCGGCTGCATCGAGATCGTGGCGCGCCGAGCGACCGGGCGACACTTTCACCGCTACCTCAACCCCGAGCGCGAGATCGACGAAGCGGCTATTGCCGTGCACGGCCTGACGCTTGCCAAGTTGCAGCGTGAGCCGACCTTTGCGCAGATCGCGACCGAATTTTTGAGCTTCGTCGATGGCGCGGAACTCATCATCCACAACGCCGCGTTCGATGTGGGCTTTCTGAACGCCGAGCTTGGGCGCTTGCCGGGCGAGATCCCGCCGATCGATCGCGCCTGCCGTGTGCTCGATACACTCGCGCTCGCGCGCCAAATGCATCCGGGCCAAAGAAATAGCCTCGATGCACTCTGCAAGCGCTACTCGATCGACAACTCCAAGCGCGAACTGCACGGCGCCTTGCTCGATGCGCGCATTCTCGCGGATGTTTATCTCGCCATGACGGGTGGGCAGAGTGCGCTGCAGTTGGGCGAATCGCGCCGCAACGCCGAGGACAAGGCGGTCGGTGCGCGCTGGGTGAGGCCTGAGGGTGCATCACCCCGGGTGGTGCCGCCGAGCGAGGCCGAGCAGGCTGCGCACGAGGCGATGCTCGCCAAGCTCGCCAAGGCGAGCGGCGGCAAGACGTTTTTCCAGCGAGAGTCAGATCAGGAATTTTCGGGCGGAGTGCGTACATGAATCTCGATAAAGTGCGGATCGGCGTCGTCGGCTTGGGTTATGTGGGGCTGCCGCTGGCCGTCGAGTTCGGCAAGAGGTTCAACACCGTCGGCTTCGACATCAACCCCGCGCGCGTGCGCGAGCTCTCGCGCGGCCGCGATGCCACGCTCGAGGTGTCGAGCAAAGAACTGCGCGAAGCAACGAAACTCTCCTATGCAAGCGAACTCGCTGCGATCCGTCGCTGTAACCTCTTCATCGTCACGGTGCCCACACCGATCGACAAGTACAACCGACCGGATCTCACCCCGCTCGAAAAATCCGGCGAGAGTGTCGGCCGTGTACTCAAGAAGGGCGACATCGTGGTCTACGAGTCGACCGTCTATCCGGGCTGCACCGAAGAGGTTTGCGTGCCGATTCTCGAGCGTGTCTCTGGGCTCAAGTTCAACCGTGATTTCTTCGTGGGTTACAGCCCGGAGCGTATCAACCCGGGCGACAAGAACCATCGTCTCACCACCATCAAGAAGGTGACTTCGGGATCGACCCCCGAGATTGCTGAAGTGGTCGATGCGCTCTATGCCTCGATCGTGACTGCGGGCACTCACAAGGCGTCGTCCATTCGCGTGGCCGAGGCGGCGAAGGTGATCGAAAACACGCAGCGCGACGTCAATATCGCGCTCATCAACGAATTGGCGCTGATTTTCAATCGGCTCGGCATCGACACCGAAGAGGTGTTGGTGGCCGCTGGCACCAAGTGGAACTTTCTGCCCTTCCGTCCGGGTCTCGTCGGCGGGCATTGCATTGGCGTCGATCCTTACTACCTCACGCACAAAGCGCAGGAGATCGGCTATCACCCCGAGATGATTCTGGCGGGGCGGCGCATCAACGACAACATGTCGCTGTATGTTGCCGGCGAAGTCGTGCGTCTGATGAACACCAAGAAAATCCACGTCAAGGATTCTCGAGTGCTGGTGCTCGGCATGACCTTCAAGGAAAACTGCCCGGACATCCGCAACTCCAAGGTGGCGGATGTGGTCCGGGAGCTCGAAAAATACGGCGCCAAGGTTGAGGTGTACGACCCGTGGGCGAGTCCTGCCGAGACGCGTCACGAATACGGTATCAAGCTCGTCGGCACCCTTAAGCGCGGTCGCTACGATGCGGTGGTGGCGGCAGTGGCGCATGACGAGTTCAAGAAACTTGGCATCCGCGGTATTCGCGCCCTCTGCAAGCCCCGTCATGTGGTCTATGACATCAAGCATGTCTTTCCGGCGCGGCAGACGGACGGCCGTTTGTGAAGATTCTCCTGACTGGTGCCGCGGGCTTTATTGGTTCGCACACGATCCGCCGTCTGCATCAGGATGGCCACGAGATCGTCGGCATCGACAATCTCAACGATTACTACGACGTCAATCTGAAGCTCGCCCGACTCAAGTTGCTCGAGCCGCTCCAAGGATTTCGCTTCCAGAAGCTCGACATCGCGGATCGGCCAGCGCTCGAGGCGCTGTTCGCCGGCGAAAAATTTGAGCGGGTGATTCATCTCGCCGCGCAAGCGGGGGTGCGGTATTCATTGACCCATCCCCATGCCTACATCGACAGCAATGTCACCGGGACGCTGAATATCCTTGAGGGCTGCCGTCATCACGGTGTGCAGCACTTGGTGTTCGCCTCGACGAGTTCCGTCTATGGCATGAACACCAATATGCCGTTCTCGCCTCATCGTGGCGTCGATCATCCGCTCTCGCTCTATGCCTCGACCAAGCGCGCCGGGGAACTCATGTGCCACAACTACGCAGCGCTCTTCGGCTTGCCGGTGACGGCGCTGCGTTTCTTTACGGTCTATGGCCCTTGGGGTCGCCCGGACATGGCGCTCTTTCTCTTCACGCGCAACATCCTCGCGGGCAAGCCTATCGATGTCTTCAACAACGGGCATCACAAGCGTGACTTCACCTTCGTGAGCGACATCGCCGAGGGCGTGGTGCGCACCTGCTATCAGCCGGCGACGCCGAACCCCCACTGGGATGGCAACGCACCGGATCCGGCGACCAGCAAGGCACCGTTCCGGATCTTCAACATCGGCAACAACTCGCCCGTCGAGCTCAGTCGCTACATCGAGGTGCTCGAGCAAGCCCTCGGCCGCAAGGCCGAGCGCAATCTTTTACCGCTGCAGCTCGGGGACGTGCCAGACACCTTTGCCGACGTCAGCGACCTCGAGGCGGCGGTCGGGTACCGACCCCGAACCTCGGTCGAAGAGGGGGTCCGGGCCTTCGTCGAGTGGTACCAGTCGTACTATCGCCCTTGACTCGCCCTTGACGGCGGCCGAGGCGGCGGACCCGCGACCGCTCCGACGCCGACTCGCGTATACTTTTCCCCCTTCCGGACAGCGGTTTGGCTAGGGAAATCCGACTGATGCGTAGCGCTCGCTTGATGACTCGATTGTTGGCATCCATGCTGCTGGTGCTCGTCGCTGCGCCCGCCGGTGCGCAGGTGCCGACCTCGCAACAGTTGGAGATGTTGCGCTCGCTGAGCCCCGCCGATCGACAGCAGTTGATGGAGCAGTTAGGCATCGGCGAGAGCGACGTACAAGATTCATCGCGATCCGACTCCACCCGCAGTGCTGCCCAGGATCGACCGGATAGCAGGGCTGTCGCGAAGACCAATGGTGATGACGAGCGCCTCAAGGATCCGCGGCTGACGGCCGGCGACACGGTGCTGATGTCCATCGACTTTCTCAAAGCGCGCCCTGCGAGAACGCAGTTCCTGGGCGAAGGCATCCCGCCCATCGTGACCCCCGCCGAGCCCGCCCCCGAATATTCCGAAGAAGAGCGTCTGCAGCTCGACAAAGTCATCAAAATAATCCGCGAGCGCAATCCTTACCTTCTTGATCGTGACGGTGTCTTGCAGCTCCCGGGGCTTCGACCGATTCCCCTGGCCGGTCTGACGGACCTCGAGGCGACGACGCGGCTGACCGCCGAGCCTGCTTTCCTCAAGCTCAAGGTCGAACTCAAGCGTTTGCCACTTAAGCGCTCGGGCCCCGAAGCGCTCAAGCCTTTCGGCTACGATTTGTTCAACCAGCGCGTCTCGACCTTTGCCCCGGGCGCTGATGTGCCCGTGCCCGCCGACTACGTAGTTGGGCCCGGTGATCTGCTCAATGTGCAACTCTATGGTTCGCAAAATCGAACCCTGCGCTTGACGATCGGGCGCGATGGTCGACTGAACTTCCCCGAATTGGGCCCGATTGATGTTACCGGCAAGACCTTCGAGTCCGTGGCCAGCGACATCGAGTCGCGGGTCGCGAGGCAGATTATTGGTGCGCAGGCTAGCGTTGGTCTCGGCAGCGTTCGTTCGATTCAGGTTTTTGTGATGGGCGAGGCCCGCAAGCCCGGCTCGTACACAGTGAGCGGCCTCGCGACGGTTACGAGTGCGCTTTATGCCTCAGGTGGCATCGAACTCACGGGCTCGTTGCGCGACGTGCAACTCAAGCGCCGCGGCGTCACGATTCGTCGCCTCGACTTGTACGATTTATTGCTGCGCGGCGACACCAGCGCCGATGTGCCACTGCTGTCGGGTGATGTGATTTTCATCCCGCCTGCGGGCGCCACGGCGACCGTGAGCGGCGAGGTCAGACGACCGGCCATCTACGAACTGAAAGGCAATGCCACGCTCGCGGGGCTGATCGATCTTGCGGGTGGTTTGACACCCGAGGCTGACGGGTCACGGATCTCCGTGGTGCGCAATTCGCAGGAGCGACGTCGCGTCGCGTTCAGTATTTCTTTGGACGACGAGGCGACTCGCCGCTCGACGGTCGCTAACGGTGACCTGGTGCGGGTCGCGCGCCTGCGACCCACCATCGATTCCGGTGTGACACTCGAGGGCCATGTGTTCCGTCCGGGCGTCGTAGCCTGGCGCGAGGGCATGCGGATCTCTGAGCTGGTTCCTTCGTTCGACGAGCTGATGCCAAACGCCGACGTCGGTTATCTGCTCGTGCGTCGCGAGTCGCAGGCCGACAAATCCTTGACCATGCTGTCTGCGGATCTGGCGGCGGCGCTCAAGGCTCCGGGATCCATCGACGATCTGATGCTTTCTCCTCGCGACCGCGTGATCGTGTTCGATCTTCAGGCGGGCCGCCGATTGCTCATTGATCCGGTGCTCGACGAGTTACGCCGTCTCTCGAGTCTCGATGAGCCTACTCGAATCGTCGGGATCAACGGTCGCGTCAAAGCGCCTGGCGACTATCCGTTAGAACCCGATATGCGCATCAGCGATCTGCTGCGTGCGGGCGGCAGTCTCGATCCGGCGGCGTTTACTGGATCAGCGGAGTTGCTGCGTTTCAAACGTGGCGATGCCGAGCGTCAGGGCGAGCTCCTTAACATCGACCTCGGAGCCATTTTGCGCGGCGATGCGTCGGCGGACATCTTGGTGCAGCCGTACGATGTGCTGACGATTCAAGAACTGCCCGAATGGAGCGTCCGTGAGTCCGTGGTGCTCCGCGGTGAAGTCCGCTTTCCGGGTTCCTACCCGATTCGCCGTGGCGAGACGCTCCGGTCGGTGCTGGAGCGCGCAGGAGGATTGACTGGCCTCGCGTTCAATCGTGGCGCCGTATTCACGCGCGAAGAAATTCGCGAACGCGAGGCTCAGCAGACCCGCGATCTCACCGATCGCCTGCGGCGTGATCTTGCCGCGGCGGCCATTCAGTCAAGTCAGGCTACGAGGCAGGGTGATGCCGCGCAGTCCGCTCTTGCCGCGCAGTCGCTGCTGGGTCAATTGCAGGACACCAAGCCCCTGGGCCGGCTTGTGATCGATCTCGACACCGTGTTGGCTCGGCAGATCGGCTCCAGGGACGATGTCATCCTGCGCAACGGTGATGAACTCTTCATCCCCAAGGTGAAGCAAGAGGTGACCGTCATCGGCGAAGTCCAAAACAGCACGGCGCATCTCTTTCGCTCGGGCCTCAGTCGCGAAGATTACATCGCGCTTAGTGGTGGCACGACCGACCGCGCCGATATCAAGCGGGCCTATGTGGTGCGCCCCGACGGTAGTGTGGTGGCCTCGAAGGGTGGATGGCTGGGTCGACAGGGCGATGCTTCGATCCAACCCGGCGATACCATCGTGATTCCGCTCGACGTCGAGCGCCTGCCGCCGCTGCCGTTGTGGCAGGCGGTGACGGGCATTCTCTACAACGCTGCAGTCGCGCTTGCGGCGATCAGCAGCCTCTAGGAACTCACCGATGGAGGTCAAACCACAACCTAACTCGACGGCCGACCTGAATATTGTCGCTCTATGGAATTTGCTCTGGCTCGGTCGGTGGTTCGTGATTGGTATTACCGGAGTTTTCATCGCCACCGGGGTTTCGTACGCCCTGCTCGCCAAGGAGAAGTTCCGCGCGGAGGTCATCATGTCCTCTTCGGGGCAGAGATCCATTCCGAACGCGCTTAACCAATTGGGTGGCCTCGCCGCGTTGGCAGGCGTGAGTATCGGCTCGAACAACGTGGCAGTCCCTGTCGCTGTTCTGCAGTCTCGAGGACTTGCGAAAGAGTTCATAGAGGAAATGAAAATTCAGGATGCGCTGCTCAAGGATAAGTCGGGCGACGACCTCGACGCGCGGGATGCGGTAACGGTTTTCGTCGAAGATGTACGCACGGTTTTCGAAGAGCGGCGAACTGGCATCGTCACATTGACGATCGAATGGACCGACCCCGTGGTCGCAGCCGACTGGGCCAACAAGCTAGTGGCGAAGTTGAACGATCGTCTTCGTCGCTCAGCTCTCGAAGAGGCTGAGCGCAACGTTGCTTACCTGCAAAAAGAAATGGCGGCGACTGACGTGATCTCTCAGCAACAGTCGATTGGGCGTGTCCTCGAGGCGGAAATGCAGAAGCTGATGCTTGCCCGAGGCAATGATGAGTTTGCTCTCAAAATCCTCGATCGAGCCACGCCACCCAAAAAACGCTCCGCACCGAAGCGAACAGTAATCGTGCTTATTGCAGCGATCCTCGGATTTCTTGTTTCGGTCGGGTTTTTGCTAGGTCGGCGAACGCTCGAGGCGCGATCTACGATTGGCGCGTGAAGAACTCGGGAACCGACGGGCTCGGAGGAACGGTGGAACCATCCACGATGATCCGCGAGCGTCAACTGTTTCCGTGGCTGTGGCTTGCGACAGCCGCGACCGTGTTTTTTGTGGTGGTCACCGAACTTTTCGGTGAAAGCAAAGACTGGGAAAACTACAACACGATTTTCGAGTCGCTGCGCGTGTTCGGTCGCGAGGGCGAAGATGAAGGCCGTATCGAGCTCGGCTTCAAATGGTTGTCGACCGCCCTGATCGGCCTGTCGCTTCCGAATATTCTCGTTTACGCCGTGATCGCCGCCGGATCCATCGTGGTCAAGTGCTATGCGGTCAATTTTTTCTGTCGTAATCGGGCTGCGTTTGCGTGGGCGGTGAGCTTCATGCTGATCTGCTTCACGCCGTTGCACGAGTTGACGCAATTGCGTGCGGCGACTGCGATCGCCGTGCTTTTTCTCGCGTATGCAGCCTTACAAAATGAGCGGTACTGGCTGGCAGTGCTTCTCTGCCTTGCGGCGATCATCTTCCACGTGTCGTCCGTAGTGGTACTACCCGCGATTTTGCTGCTCGTCGTTTTCGAGCGCGATCTTTTCGCACTTACTCGAATCAAGGCGATTTTGATGGGCTCGGCGGTCTACCTCGCCGGTGTCGTATTGATCGCGATCCTGCTGGATTCCTTTGGTGATTTATTGCTTGTGGTGTCGGTGTATCAAGAGGAGGGTTTCGGATTCGAGCGACTTAATCCGTTCTCTGCCTCCGTCGTGCTCAACTCGGGCATGACGCTTCTGGGTCTTCTGCTGTGGAATTCAATCACTCCCAACATGCGATACGTCTTGTTGTTCCAAATGTTTGGCACCGCGGTGTTTTACTCGACGATCGAGTTTCAGGTAGTCGCGCAACGCGTCTTTGAACTCTTTCAGGTGTTTTGGGTGTTTTACGTGGCCGACGGCGAGCAGAGCGAGGATTTCTTTGTTCGCTATTCGACCCGCCTTTATGTGATCGCGGCGACTACCGCGTACTCCTACATTTACTTCTTCAGCGGCACTTTCTTCCTGTGACTGCGGATCGAGAACAGAACGCCCTTGGTTGATACCTCGATCAAGAACTTTGCCTGGACTTTCGCAGGTCTCGCAGTGCCGCTGGTGGTGGCGGCTGCCACGGTGCCCGAGTTGCTCGATCGCATCGGCACCGAACGCTTCGGGTTTTTGGCTCTCGCTTGGGGGCTGATCGGATACGCCGGCATCCTCGATCTCGGAATAAGCAGGGCGGTAACCCAAAGGTTGGCCGCGCTGCGCGCTGAGGGCGAAAACCTCGAAATTGTTCGGGTTTTCGTCAGCGGCATCAAGGTTGCCACGATGGCGGGTGGGGCAGGCGGGCTGCTGTTGTTGCTCGCTATCCTGCTCGGCTTGCACACGATCGTGCCCAGTACTCAAGTCCAAGCGTCCGAAATCGCCGTTGCAATGGTGTTGATGGCCATTGCGTTACCGATACAAGCGGTGAGTGGTACTTATCGCGGCGTCAATGAGGCGTTCGGCAATTTCGTCGGTATCAGCCTGTTGCGGATCGGTTTGGGTGTGGCCAACTTTGGCGGTCCGTTTCTGGTCTCATTTTTCGCCGTTGATCTCGTCTCGCTTGTGGCGACGATCGTGGTGAGTCGTGTCGCTGCGTTGGGTCTTTATCGAGCGCTCGCCTGGAGTTGCGTGGATCGGCAATCGCGGCGCCTTGGGGTGGTTGCCGACCGACACACGATCATCGACTTGCTCCGATTCGGGGGTTGGTTCACGGTCAGCACGACCCTGAGTCCCGTGCTGGGGCAGGCCGATCGGTTTTTCGTCGCCGCACTAATCTCGGCATCAGCGGTTACGGCTTATGTCATTCCCTACGAGGTTGTGACCCAGTGTCTCATCCTAGTTGGTGCCGTCACCACGGTGCTTTTTCCTGCACTTTCCCGCGCGGTCGCGTTTGATCCGGCGCGGGGAGAGGCCATGTTCAAGGCGTGGATCGTCCGGGTCGGAGCCGGAATGCTGGTTGTCACTTCACTGCTCGCAGCAGTGATGCCGTGGTTGTTGGAGATATGGCTGCAGGATCGTGTCCCGGACCAGTCGGCAGTGGTCGGTCGGGTGTTGTGTTTGGGGGTGTTTTTGAACTCCATCGGCGCCGTCTGTTTCGCGTACCTCCACGCACACGGTCGAGTCCGGCAAACCGCTTTGGCGCACTTGCTCGAAGCGCCCGTATTCCTTGTTGCTCTGTATCTCGGAGTTCGTTACTTCGGGATTACGGGAGCGGCTTGGGCTTGGGTCTTCCGCATGTTCATGGATACGTCCATCCTGTTGGGGTTCGTGAACGCCATGAAACGGGAGCGAGGTATTGGATAGTGCGTCAGGTTGCCATCGTCATTGTCAACTGGAACTCTGGATCGCAGGTTCGTGATTGCGTGGATTCAATCATCCTGCACGGCAATCAGCTTCGGATTTCCACGATCGTTGTCGACAACGGATCGACGGACGGGTCGGCTGACTCGGTCGAAGGCTTGCGCAATGTGGAACTCATTCGCGCGGGATCCAACTTGGGATTCGCAAGGGCGTGCAACCTTGGAGCGTCATTGGCCAAAGATGCAGAGTACCTGCTTTTTCTGAATCCCGACGCAATGCTTGAAGCCGGTGCACTGCAGAGAGCTGTCGATTTCATGGACTCAGCATCTTCAGCGGGCATTGGAATATGCGGCGTCGCCCTGCAGGAAAACAGCGGCCACGTTGCGCGCAGCTGCGCAAGATTCCCATCGCCATGGCGACTCGCCGTTGTTGCATCCGGGCTCGATCGCGTTTTTCCGTCGCTCGGAACGACCATGCGTGAGTGGGACCATGAGCAATCGCGCCGAGTCGATCAGGTTATCGGCGCTTTTTTTCTGGTCCGGCGAGCGCTCTTTGAGGCGCTGAATGGCTTCGACGAACGATTTTTCGTCTATTTCGAGGAGGTCGATTTCGCCTTTCGGGCATCGCGTCGAGGTATGGGCACCATGTTTTTGGCGGACATCAAGGCATTTCATGCGGGCGGCGGCACGTCGGGGCAGGTGAAGGCGAGGCGCTTGTTTTACTCCCTGCGCAGTCGCATCTTGTACGCTCGAAAACACTTTTCTCGGATGGGCTACCTTTTGGTTATCGTCACTGCATTCGGTCTCGAGCCCGTGGCTAGAAGCGTGAATCACCTCGTGCGGGGGCAACTTGTCGGGGTACGCGAGACGCTTGTCGCGTATCGCATGCTGTTCGATTGGGTGAGGGGGGTCGAAAAATGATTTACAGCAAGACCGTTGCAACCTTGAAGCGTCTGCTTCCCGCTCCGTTTTTTGATTTTCTCGCGCAGGTGCGTCGATTGGCTAAGGGGCCACACCCCGATGCTGCATTGTTTGTTGCTCAAGTACAGGGTAAGTCCGGCGTCGAAATCGGCGGGCCTAGTTCGCTCTTCCGTTTGGAGTTGCCCGTCTACGCCGCCGTCAAAGATCTCGATGGTGTCAATTTTTCCAATCAGACGTTGTGGGAAGGCGCGTTGCGCCCTGGGCAGACATTCAGTTTCCGGGAGGGACGTATGGGTCGCCAGTACATCGCTGATGCGACCGACCTTTCCGAGATCCCCGCGGACCATTACGACTTCGTGCTCTCATCGAATTGTCTCGAGCACGTCGCTAATCCATTGCGGGCTCTGGCGGAATGGCGGCGAGTGCTTAAACCTCACGGTACGCTGGTTCTCGCGGTCCCGCGGAAGGAAGGCAATTTCGATCATCGGCGATCCGTCACCGCGTTTCCCCACCTCCTCGATGATTTCAAGGGTAATGTCGGTGAGGACGATCTGACGCACCTCGATGAGATCCTTTCCTTGCACGATTTGTCGCTGGACCCTGAGGCGGGCGGGTTCGATGCATTCAGAGCACGCAGCCTCGACAATCTGCACAACCGTGCGCTTCACCATCACGTTTTCGATCTCGAGCTTGCCAGAGAGACGGTCGCGTTTTCCGGATTCGAGGTGATGCGCGGCGTTTCGACGGCGAAGGACCACGTGGTTTTGGCGAGAAAATCGGCGACTGCATGACATGACGATCCGCGTTCTGGCCCTGACCCGTTATGACGCAAGCGGGCCGAGCAGTCGTGTTCGGTTCTATCAGTTCGGCGATTTTCTGCGTGCGGAGGGTTTGGAGGTCAAAATCAAACCGCTGCTCGATTCCGTTTATGTGCGACGGCTTTTGTCGGGTCAGTCGCGTTCGTTAGGCAACATGCTGCGCTGCTATACGGGGCGCCTCGTCGAGTTGGTTCGCGGTGTCGATGCTGATGTTGTTTGGTTGGAAAAAGAACTTTTCCCGTGGGCACCCGTTTTTCTGGACCCGGGTTTGCTCGGAAACAGACCCTACGTGGTCGATTACGATGACGCGGTATTTCACAACTACGATGAACACCGTCTGCCGGCTCTACGTATGTTGTACGGCAACAAAATCCCAGAGGTCGTGCGCCGCGCCAGTGTGGTTGTAGCGGGCAATCCCTATTTGGCTGACTTTGCGACGCGCGTCGGGGCGCGTCGGACGGAGATCATTCCCAGCGTAGTCGACGGCACGCTTTACACACCCGACTGGAATCGAGAGCGCAACAAGTTCACCGTGGGGTGGGTCGGATCGCCTTCGACACAGAAGTTTCTTGATCCAATGTGGGACACATTGCGTGCGGTAATCGACCCGCAAACCGATCGTTTGGTGACCATCGGCGGACGGTATGACAAGCCCATGATTCCTGGTCACGAACCGCTCGAATGGAACGTCAAAACCGAAGCCAAGCTTTTGGCGAGTTTCGACGTCGGCATCATGCCACTCAAGGACGCACCATTCGAACGCGGGAAATGCGGATTCAAGCTTGTTCAATACATGGCGTCGGGTTCTCCGATGGTGGCCTCGCCTGTCGGTGTCAACAAGATGTTGGTGGCCCATGGAGTCACCGGATTTTTGGCAGAGAATGACAGTCAGTGGCTTGATGCCCTACGCACCCTCAAGTCCGACGAGGTGTTATGCAGGAAGATGGGGATAGCTGCACGAACCGAGTTTGAGCAGCATTATTCCCTCCAAGTAAACGCGCCGAAGATCGCATCGATTTTGCGGTCGGTAGCCTCGGCGAGGACGCTGCGCTGATGTGCGGCCTCTCCGGTTTCTTTGGCTTTGGTTCGCTCGGCTCATCGGCTGCGGCGCGCACAGTGCTCGAGTCGATGACGACCGCGATCGTCCGTCGCGGTCCCGACTCCGCGGGGCATTGGCTCGATGACAACAGCGGCATCGCGCTCGGGCATCGGCGTCTCGCCATTCTCGATCTGACCGAGTCCGGGGCGCAGCCGATGCACTCGGCCTGCCAGAGGTTCGTCATCGCCTTCAATGGCGAGATCTATAACCATCTTGACTTGCGCATGGCGCTCGAGCGCGACTCCGCGGCGCCGTCCTGGCGGGGCCACTCCGATACCGAGACCTTGCTCGCCGGGTTTGCGCATTGGGGTATTCGCGGCACCGTCGAGCGCGCGGTGGGCATGTTTGCTTTCGCTGCGTGGGATCGTCGTGATCGTGTTCTGACGCTCGGTCGCGATCGGCTCGGTGAGAAGCCACTCTATTACGGTTTTCAGGGACAGGGTGCGGCACGCACCTTCCTCTTTGGGTCCGAGCTCAAGGCGCTGGCGCGGCATCCGGCCTTCGAGCGACGGCTGAATCTTTCTGCGCTGCATTTGCTGATGCGGCACAACTACGTGCCCGATCCGTTCTCGATCTACGAGGGCATCGCCAAACTGCCCCCGGGGTCGCTGCTCACCGTGCCGCTCGGCAGTTCAACACCCACCATCGAGCACTACTGGTCGCTGGCCGCGGTGGCGGAGCAGGGTTTGTGTACGCCGCTCGCTCTGTCGGCCGCCGAGGCCGAACACGAGCTCGCGGCACTGCTTTCGCAGACGGTGCGTGGGCAGATGCTCGCCGATGTGCCGCTCGGAGCGTTTTTGTCGGGAGGCGTTGATTCGTCGACCATCGTCGCGCTGATGCAGGCGCAGTCGTCGCGTCCGGTCAAAACATTCACCATCGGCTTCGATGAGGCGGGCTTCGATGAGTCGCCGCATGCAGAGGCTGTGGCGCGACACCTCGGCACCGAACACACGACGCTCAAGCTCAGCGGGCAGCAGGCGCGCGAGGTGATCCCTCAACTTCCGCAGCTTTACTGCGAGCCGTTCTCCGACTCTTCGCAGATCCCGACGTTTCTGGTCGCTCAGCTTGCCCGTCAGCACGTCACGGTCGCGCTCTCTGGTGATGCGGGCGATGAGCTCTTTGGCGGCTATAACCGCTATCTCGTCACGCATGATCTTTGGCGAGGTCTCTCAAAACTACCCATACCGCTGCGCAAGCTGCTGGCCAAGGGGCTCGATACCCTGCCACCGCAGCGCTGGAATTCATTGATCACGCCGCTCGCGGGCTGGCTGCCGAAGTCCCTGCGCTTCAGCGATCCAGGGCAAAAGATCCGCAAGGCAGGGCGGGTGCTCGCCGCGGCGAGTGTCGATGAACTCTATCGCGGCGTGGTGTCGCATTGGGGTCCGGCGAGCCTGTTGCGTCGGGGTGCCGAGCCCGCGACCTTGCTGAGCGGAAATCGTCCCGCGCTCGCTGGGCTCGGCGATATCGAACGCATGATGGCGCTCGATGCGCTGACGTATTTGCCCGGTGACATCCTCGTCAAAGTCGATCGCGCAGCGATGGGTATCTCGCTCGAGACGCGCGTGCCGCTGCTCGATCATCGTGTGGTGGAGTGGGCGTGGCGTTTACCGCTCTCGCTCAAGATTCGCGAGGGGCAGGGCAAGTGGTTGCTGCGGCAGGTGCTCTATCGTCATGTCCCGCGCGCACTCACCGAGCGACCGAAGGCTGGGTTTGCGATCCCGATCGACGCCTGGTTGCGCGGGCCGCTGCGCGAATGGGCGGAAGGCTTGCTCGCCGAATCGCGGCTTTCGAGGCAAGATATCTTTGACACCGCGCTCGTGCGGCGTTGCTGGCAAGAGCACCTATCGCAACGCGGCAACTGGGCGTATCACCTTTGGGACGTGCTGATGTTCCAGGCGTGGATGGACGAGCATCGCCCGTCGATTTGAAGCGGCTCTTTCGCACGCCGTAATAGATGATGCGCCCTATTGCCGCGTCGGCCGACTCGCAAGCAGGGTACGCTGATACACATCGACGGTGCGCGCGTTGACGCTGCGATCGTCGAACTCGGCAGTCGCGCGCCGACGTGCCGCTTCGCCTTGGCGGCGACGCAGCGCAGGATCATCGCCAAGCAGGGTGATGGCGCTAGCGAGCGCCGCGCCATCGCGAGCTGGGATCAACACACCTTCGACCCCATCGGTGATGACCTCGCGGCAGCCCGGGACATCCGTCGTGATCAAGGGCAAGCCGCAGGCCGCGGCCTCGATCAGTGTCTTGGGCAGACCTTCGCGATAGCTCGGCAGCGCCACGATGTCGATGGTGCGAAAGAGCGCGGGCATGTCATCGACGTGCCCGAGCCACGTGACCAGCCCTGCGGCTACCCAGCCGCGGACATCCGCCTCGGGCACTGCGGCGGGGTTGCCGGCATCCGGCGTTCCTGCGAGCAGCAGTTCGAAATCCTTGCCGGCGGTACGAAGCATGAGCGCGGCCTCGATGAACTCGGCAATACCTTTGTCCCAGAGCAAACGGGCGGCAAGCAGCACACGAACGCGCGCATGACCGCGGCTCGCGAGTTCTTCGGGCGTCAAGGGTTGAAATCTTTGCAGATCGACGCCCGAACCAGCGATGAGCGTGGTGCGCTCCGCGGAGAGACCGATGGTGTCGATAAAGAAGGCGCGATCGTCACGGTTTTGCAGAATGATGTTCGAGCCTGCACCGCTCAATGAAAAACGAAACAGCGCCTTGACGAGCGGGCGCAGCAAGCGCGCCGAGAGATCATCGCTCGAAAAGACGTAGCCCATTCCGGTGACTGAGTTCACACGAACCGGCAAGGCGCTGCGGAGCGCGGCGAGTCGGCCGGCGAGGCTTGCATAGACCACGCACTTGATGGTGAAACCGTGCACCACTTCGATGCGTTCGCGGCGCAAGAGCCGATAAAGCCAAATCACCAGGCGCAACTCGCGCAGCGGGTTCAGGCTGCGTCGGCCCATGGGCGCGACATAACAGCGAAAGCCAAGCTCTTCGAGCTTGCGGATATACGGGCCATCAGGCGCACAAAGAATAACTTCGTGATCCTCTTCGCGCAGTCGATGCGCAAGCGAGCGACGGAAGTTGTAGAGATACCATTCGGTGTTCGCGAACAGCAGCACGCGCATGCGCTGTACTCGACCATCCTCGCCGAATCGACTCGCGAGGGCGTCTTGTCCAAGGACGCTAGTGCGCCATTTGACGACGATCCGAAAGAGCAGGCGCAGCCACGAAGTGCTCACCCCGTGGCGCTGACAAGAGCGATGCAGTTCGAAGGTGGTGCTGATTGGCACCCACCAGCGTCGATTGCTGAGTCCTCCGAGCGGCATGCGAACCAACACTTCGGGGATGTAGCGGAAGGGCACCTTGCCCACGCCGATAGTGCGCACGAAAAACTCGAAGTCCCCGGCGACCCGAAAGCTCGGGTCATAGCCACCGAATTGCTCGTACACGCTGCGGCGTACCGCGAGCGTCGGGTGCGCTGGCATCAAGCCACGCGCGAAATCATCGCTGCTGAAGCCGGGAGTGGCGTAATGACGATAGACCCGGCCGAAGTCGTCGGGGTCGGTCATCACGAGTTCGGCAAAGACGAGACCGAGGTGGGGGTCGGCGAATTCGCGGGCGATCCGCGAGATGACTGAGGCATGCTGGTAGACATCGCCCGCATGCAGGCAGAGCACCACATCGCCAGTGGCGAGCGCGATACCCCGATTCAGGGCTTCGTATACGCCCGAGTCTCGCTCCGAAACGACCTTGGCGACCCTTGTGCCTTCCCGCCGTACCACCTCGAGCGTGTCGTCGCTCGAGGCGCCATCGACGATGATGTGCTCGATGTCGGGATGGTCCTGCTCGCGGACCGATCGCAGGGTATTGGCGATTACCTTCGAGCCGTTCAGTACCGCGGTAATGATGCTTATTTTCACGCCGATCTCGTCACCTGCCTGCGCAGGGGCGCCATGGTATCTCGGCGCTCGGGAACACGTTAGAATTTCCCGCCTTAGTCCATGGAATCACACGGGTGAAATGCCGATGTCCGGGATCCGTCCAGCCACTCAATCGGGCCGCGCTCCGCGCCGCGTGCTCGGCTTTACTCTCATCGAACTGCTGATCGTCATCGTCATCCTCGGGCTGCTGCTCTCGTTGGTGGCGCCCACCATGTTCTCGAAGGTCGGTTCGTCGCAGCGCAAGACCGCCATGGCACAGATGCAGATGCTCTCGACGGCGCTCGATACTTACCGCCTTGATACCGGGTCTTTTCCGGCCAGCTTGAATGAACTGCGCAGTGGCAACACCCCGGGTTGGGATGGTCCCTATCTACCTCGGGAGGTGCCGGCTGATCCCTGGGGCAACCCCTATGTTTACGCCGCCAAGGCAGAAGACCCGGCAAAGCCATATTCCCTCTTGAGCTACGGCAAAGACGGGCGTGCGGGTGGTGACGGCGATGCCGAGGACATCGTGTTCCAATGACGCAGTTTGCCGAACTGCTCTCGCGTAGCGGCGTTCAAGTCGCTGATCTCGAAAAAGCGCAGAGCTACCAACAAAAATACGGCGGGCGTCTCGAGCAGATCCTCGTCAATATGGGCAGCCTGTCGTCGGATTCGCTGCCGGGCATTTATTCCTCTCTGCTGGGATTTCCCGTCCTCTCGACTACGGATATCCAGAAATGGGAGCCCTTGCCCAATGTCGATGACTTTCCCCTCGAGTTTCTGGTTTCGCGCGGGTGGGTCCCTTTCCGCACGGCCAATGACGGCGTGCTGGTCTTTGCGACGCGGGCGCCGCTCGATCTCGAGGTCAATGATTGGCTGCGCAGTCGGTCGCCATCCTTCGATCTCGTCATTGTCAGTGAAGAAACCTTTGGCGTCCTTCGAGGTCGTCTGGGGCGATATCAGGATGCATCGCCGATTACCTCGCTCGACTCGGTTGAGGAAGGCCGCTTGCGCGAGTTGGCCTCCGAAGCGCCGACCGTCAACCTGCTGAACGCCTTGCTCGCGCGAGCCCTTCGTCAGGGCGCCTCAGACATGCACGTCGAACCGCAAGGCGGACCCGCGAGGGTGCGCTATCGCATCGATGGCGTGCTGCACGAAGTCGACACGATCCCCGCCAACATGGTGCTGCCAATAATCACGCGATTGAAGATTCTTGCTGGCATGGATATCGGCGAGCGGCGTCGCCCGCAGGACGGCAAGATCGAATTGCGCATCGCGGGCGAAGACATCGACATCCGCGCGTCGGCTTTGCCGGTGACCGATGGCGAGAGTGCCGTGCTGCGCTTCTTGCGCAAATCGGCGCTCGTGTATGACATGAAGGAACTCGGTCTGTCCGAGGATATCGAGCGCTGGGTGCTTGAGGATATCGCCGTCACCTCGGGCGTGGTCCTGCTTACCGGACCTACGGGTTCCGGCAAGACGACCTCGCTGTATACCTTCCTGAGTCGACTCAATAAACCCCAAGTCAAGATCGTCACGCTCGAGGACCCGGTGGAGTACCAGCTCGCGGGTATCAATCAGGTCCAAGTGCAGCCCGCGATCGGCTTCGACTTTGCGCATGGTCTGCGCAGTATCGTTCGTCAGGACCCCGACATCATCATGGTGGGCGAGATCCGCGACAAAGAAACCGCGGGCGTCGCCATGCAGTCGGCGTTGACCGGACACCTTGTGTTCTCGACGGTGCACACCAACGACACGCCGAGTGCCTATACGCGTCTGCTCGATCTGGGCGTCGAAGAATTCCTGCTCAATGCCGCCTTGCGCTCGATCATTGGTCAGCGTTTGGCGCGCCGCCTTTGCGGTCACTGCGCGACACCGCACCCCGAGTCTGCGCATCTGATCCATGACCTCGCCTTGCAGCCGCTCGCCGATCGCTTAGGTATCGCGAACCCGGTGTTGCTCGATGCCCGCGGCTGTGAGCGTTGCGGCGGCACGGGCTACAAGGGACGTGTTGCGGTCGTCGAGTACTTGCGCTGTGATGAGCAGATTCGCGCGATGCCCAAAGGGCCGGAGTTCATCGCCGAGGCGCGGCGCTACGCGCACACGCAGGGCTGGCGTACCTTGGTCGAGGATGGCTTTGCCAAGGCGCTGCGTGGTGTGACGACGGTCGCCGAGGTTTTGCGGGTCGCCGGCTGATGCCGCTCTTTCGCTACGAGGGGTTTGATTCATCGGGCGGACGTGTCAATGGCACGATCGACTCCGCGACCGTCGAGCTCGCCATGCGCGAGCTGCGCGAGCGGGGCGTTCTGCCGAGCGCAGTATCCCTTGCCGAGTCGGGTGGCGACTGGCGCAGCGCGCTTGGGTTCGTCAGCACCAAGGTCGGTCTTGCCGACCTCGAGTTCCTGACTGCCGAACTCAGCTTGTTGCTCGATAGCGGCGTGCGTATCGATCGCGCCATCGGCATTCTGCAGCGAGCGGGCAAGAGTGCGGCGATGTCGAGTCTGCTCAATGCACTCGCCAACGATCTCAAAAGCGGCCGGCAGCTCTCGGAGGCTGCAGCCAATCACCCTGAAGTCTTTGACAAGCTGTACGTCAATCTCGTGGCGCTTGGCGAAGCGGGTGGCAGACTGCCTGATGTTTTCCGTCGTCTCGCCGAAGACCTGCGTTTTCAGCGTGAGTTGCGCCAGAAGATTCTCTCGGCGGCCACCTATCCTTTCGTCGTGGCGGGCGTTTGTATCATTGCGCTGCTCTTCATCTTCAATTTCGTGGTGCCGAACCTCGAATCGCTGTTTGCCGATGCGACCGAGTTGCCGTGGTACACGGCTGCGTTGATGGGTGCAAGTCGCTTCATGCAGCAATGGCAGTGGTTGGTCTTCGGCGCTCTTGCCGCAGTCGGTTACGGCGTGTGGCGCTACCGAAAGTCGCCTTCAATCGTCGATTTTTTTGATCGATTGCTGATCGACACTCCGGGTTTGCGTGATGCGCTCTCCATGGTCGAGCGAATACGCTTTTCCAGTGGTCTCGGGCTGATGCTCGAGGCGGATCTGCCCGTCGATCGTGCCTTGACCTTGGCGACGGGCAATATTCGACACGGCTTGCTGCGTCGCGAGATGACGGCCGCAGTCGAGAAAGTCAAACGGGGCGAGCAGCTCTCGAAGGCGCTGCGCCAAACGAGGCTTTTCCCAGACTATTTTGCATCCTTGCTCGAAGTGGGCGAAGAGGGCGGCGAGCTCGCCAAGGTTTTCGTGGAGATTGCCCGCCGTAGCCGAGACGCCTTCTCTGCGTGGGCGTTGCGGCTGACGACGCTGCTTGAGCCTTTGCTCATCCTCATCATGGGTCTCATCGTGGGCGGCGTCGTGGTCATCATGATGCTTAGCATTACCTCGATCACCGAAGTCGGTCTCTGACGAGACGCCACGACCCGATGCGCATCCTGCGGATCCACAATCGATACCGCTCAGGTGCGCCGGGCGGTGAGGATGCCGTATTCGATGCCGAATCTCGTCTTCTTGAGAGTGCAGGGAACGAGCTCGTTTTTTACGAGCGCTCCAACGACGAGATGCGCGAAGGCAACCTCGTCGATGGGTTGCGAACAGTGGCGGGTCTGCTGGGTTCGGAGCGAACACGCCGCGAGCTTGCCGAGTTGATCGCTCGCCATCGACCCGATGTCGCGCATATTCACAATACTTTTCCGTTGGTGAGCGCGAGCGCTCACGAAGCCTGCCGCGAGGCTGGCGTGCCCATTGTGCAAACCGTGCACAACTATCGGTTTTCCTGTGCGGCAGGGACCCATTATCGCGAGGGTCGGATTTGCGAGGACTGCGATGCGGCGAGTACCTTCGCGGCGATTCGGCATCGCTGCTACCGGGGTTCGCGGGCGGGCTCGATTGCCGTTGCAGCAATGATTCATCGTCAGCGGCGCGCCGTGTTCATGGGTGCTGGCGTGGCGCGTTTCATTGCGCTCTCGCAGTTCGCCGCCGAGCGCCTCGCGGCCTTCGGCGTCGATCGGGCGCGAATCTTGACCCGACCAAACTTTGTCGATGACTTGCCGCCTCGGTACTTCGGGCCTCGTGGCTACGCCGTGTTTTCCGGTCGGCTGTCAGCCGAAAAAGGACTATCGACTTTGCTTGAGGCTTGGCGCGAAGTGCCCGATTTGCCGCTCAAGATCATCGGCGAGGGTCCGCAGCGTGCGGCCTTGCAGCGCCGTGCGCAGGAGCTCGCGCTCCCGGTGGATTTCTTGGGCATGAAGACCCGCACAGAGACCTTGCAGATCGTTCGCGAGGCGTTGCTGCAGGTCGTGCCGTCCGAATGGTTCGAGGGTATGCCGCTCGTGGTGCTCGAGGCTTGGGGGCTGGGCGTACCCGTGGTGATGTCGCGTGTCGGGTCGTTGACCGAGATGGCCGGTGACGATCTGCGGGGCCTCTCGTTCACGCCCGGCAACGCGGACCAATTGGCCGCCCAAGTCCGTCGGCTACAAACTCTCCCCGTGCTTCGCGAAGCACTAGCCGCCGCCGCCCAGGCACGCTTTCTCGCCGAGCACACGCGGGAGCGTGCGCTCGATACTTTGCTCGAAACTTACCGAGCGGCGGCGCGCGAGGCAGGGCCGCCGGGTCGAATCGGGTAAACTCGCGCCCATGGCGCGCAAGGCTCTCATCACCGGCATCACTGGCCAGAACGGCGCATACCTCGCCTCGTGGCTGCTCGAGCAAGGCTATGAGGTGCATGGCCTCAAGCGCCGCACCTCGCTCTTCAACACCGACCGCATCGATCATTTGTACGAAGATCCGCACGATCCGGACCCGCGGTTGCGTCTGCATCACGCCGACATGACCGATTCGGGCAATCTGATCCGTGTGGTGCAGCAGATCCAGCCGGACGAAATCTACAATCTCGCGGCGCAGAGCCATGTGGCTGTTTCGTTCGAGATGCCCGAGTACACCGCCAACGCCGATGGTCTCGGCACGCTGCGATTGCTTGAGGCGGTCCGCATTCTGGGGCTCGAGAAGCACACGCGGTTTTATCAAGCCTCGACATCCGAGATGTTCGGACGCGTACGCGAGGTCCCACAGAGCGAGAACACGCCGTTTTATCCGCGTTCGCCCTATGGCGTCGCGAAACTCTACGCGCACTGGATCACCGTCAACTACCGCGAGGCCTACGGGCTCTTCGCCTGCAGCGGCATCCTCTTCAATCACGAGTCGCCCGTGCGCGGCGAGACCTTTGTGACGCGCAAGATCACGCGCGGCCTTGCGCGGATCCGCGAGGGTCTCGATGAGTGTATTTTTTTGGGCAACCTTGATGCCCGTCGCGATTGGGGTCATGCGGCCGACTATGCGCGCGCGCAATGGTTGATGTTGCAACAGCCCGAGCCCGATGATTACGTCATCGCGACAGGTCAGCAGCATTCGGTGCGCGAATTTGCCGCTCTCGCGGCGGGGCTGCTTGGCTTCGAGCTTGAGTGGCGCGGCGAAGCGGCGGCGGAAGAGGGTGTTGACCGACGCTCCGGCAAGACGCTGCTGCGCATCGATCCGCGCTATTTTCGACCGACGGAAGTCGACTCGCTGCTCGGCGATTCGTCCAAGGCGCGTCGCGTCCTCGGGTGGCAGCCCGAGCGTAGTTTTGAAGGGATGGTCGCCGAGATGGTCGAGAGCGATCTGGAACTCGCCAAGCGTGACGCACACATGCGACGCGAGGGCTTCAAGGTATTTCGCCGGCACGAGCCGTGAGCCAGCCCGCCGTGAGTCAGCCCCCGTGAGTGCCACGTCATGACAGACCCCGGGCAAATCTTCATCGCGGGTCATCGTGGCCTCGTCGGCAGCGCGCTCGTTCGTCAGCTTGAGCCGACTGTGGGTGATCGGTTGTTGTTGCGCAGTCGCGCCGAGCTCGACCTGACCGACCAGGCGGCAGTCGATCGATTTTTCAAAGAATTCTCACCTGCCGAGGTGTATCTGGTGGCGGGTAGGGTGGGGGGTATCAAAGATAACTCCGAGCACCCGGCGGAGTTCATCCGCGACAATCTGCTGATCGCCACCAATGTGATTGATGCGGCCTATCGCGCCGGCACCCGAAAACTGCTGTACCTTGGCTCGAGCTGCATTTATCCCAAGCACGCTCCGCAACCCATCAAGCCCGAGCACCTGCTGAGCGGTCCACTCGAGCCGACCAATCGCGCCTACGCCATCGCCAAGATCGCCGGCATAGAGATCTGCCGCGCGTATCGCGCGCAGTACGGATTCAATGCCATTGCCGCGATGCCGACCAATCTGTACGGCCCCGGTGACAACTTTGACCCGATCCGCTCCCACGTGCTGCCGGCGCTGTTGCAGCGTTTTGCAGTGGCGGCCGAGCGCGGCGATGCGGAGGTGGTGGTGTGGGGCACGGGGACGCCGCGCCGCGAGTTCCTGTACGTCGATGATCTGGCCGAGGCCGCAGCGATGCTGATGGCCCGCTACGATGGCGCCGAGATCGTCAATATCGGCTGCGGCGAGGACCTGAGCATCGCCGAGATTGCGCATATCGTCGCCGAGGTCACGGGCTTTCGTGGCGCGATCCGCTTTGATCCGTCGTATCCCGATGGCACACCGCGCAAGTTGCTGAACATCGATGCGATTCAGGCGCTCGGCTGGCAACCGCGCACGAGCCTGCGTGCGGGGCTCTCAAAAACCTGGGAGTGGTTCAAAACCTCGCGCGGGGCGAAGTCATGAATCAACGCGGCATGACGCTGGTGGAGCTGCTGATCGTCTTCACGATCATCGGTCTGCTGGTTTCTGTGGTCGCTCCCTCAAGCACGAAGCTCATGGACAAGGCGCGTGCACAGGAAGAATGGCTGGTGCTCGATCGCACAGTCGATTCCTTGGCATTCAAGGCCTATGCCGAGGCGCAGTACGTCGAGCTGACCGCCAAGGAGCGCACGCTGCAGTGGACTGTGGGCGGCAAGCCCCAAGGCGTGCTCTCGCTCGATTATTTGCGCTTCGACAAGCCGCAGCAGGTTCTCATCAACCCCAATGGCCTCGCCGATGTCGCGGAGATGTCGGTCCTTCAGGCCGATCGAAAGCGGGCGCTGCGCCTCAATCGCTGGCTCGAGGCGCGACGATGAGATCCGATGGGGCGTTCGCACGTCGCGCTCAGCTACGGCGTCGCCGCGGCTTTACGCTGATCGAGGTCTTGATTGCCTCGACGATTTTGTTCACCTCGCTTGCGGTCATCAGCGAGAGCTATCGCGCGAGCTTGATGGCGACCGAGCGGGCCAGCAAAACAGCCGAGATGCTGACGCCCCTGCCACTCATCGTAGGTCATATCCAAAGCCGTCTCCTCGAGACGCCAGACGAGTACGTCAGCGGACGTGGCGAGGTGTTGGGCGTTGCATACGAGTTCGAAGCGAGGTCCGTGAAGTTTGGTTCGCCGGCAAGGCGGGTCGAGCCGGAGTCGGGTGAGTATCGGACCTACCAGCCACGGTTCCGTTTGTACAACGTGCAGCTCGTCGTGAGCACGCGCGCTCAAAAAAGGACTTTTTCCTACCAGGAATTGTCATGGCTTCCCACCGTCGGCTGAGGGGTTTCACGCTCATCGAGCTGCTGATCTCCGTGGCCATCTTGACCATGGTGATCGGTCTTTCGAGTTTTGCGTTCTCGCTCTTCAGTCGTGACTGGGATGGCCTCCAATCGGACTTCGAGCGAACGTCGGGACAGATGCAGCGTATCGAGCTGGTCTCGAGGGCCTTGACTGACGCCCTCCCGTGGGTGGTGCGCGATAAGGACGGACGCCCCGGGTTCTATTTCTTGGGCCGCGAGGAAGGCGTTACGTTGGTTACGGCGAGTCCGGTTTACGCGACGGGCAGTCCCTCGGTGATTCGACTTTTTCGCGAGCCTGAGCCAAGCGGCACGTGGCGGCTTGTGTACGAGGAGGCGCCGCTCGCAGGAATGCTGTTGAGCGAGGCATCGCAAACGTTGCCCTTCAAACATCGGCTGATCGTCGTCGAGCGGGTTCCCAATATCGCGTTCCGCTATCAGGGGTGGGCTACGCTGCAAGAGAGCTTCAGCGATGGCGCTGATGGTCAGAGCGTTGCGCCCAGTTGGTGGAATGAGTTTGACGGTCTTGTCAGAGTGCAGCAGCCGTTGCGACTGGGTTTCACGCTCGGCGAGTTCGAGGCTGTCTTTTCCATGCCGGATCGGGCGAACGTGACCTTGAGTCGCGCGACCCCGATGAACTGAGGCATGCCGCGCATGAGGCAGAGGTCTAATCTGCGATCGCGGGGGGTGGCGCTGATTTTGGTGCTCATGATCACGGCCGTGCTTGGCTTGCTTATGCTGCAGTTCAGCCTCACTGCAAAGGAACACACTCGCCGTGCGCAGCGATTGCTTGATCGTGCAACGGCCGATTTGCAGATGCGCTCGACGACCTCTGCCCTGTTGTTCGAAATGGCGACACGAACATGGGAAACCTCAGGCAGCCTCGATGCAGCGGATTTTCCCGGCGAAACTTGGAATTTTGGTGGGCGATCATTCACCTTTCTGGGGGGCAGGGTTGCGATTCAGGATCTCTCCGGTCTGATTCCGCTGCCTCAGCCCGGAGAGACCACTGGCCGGTTGAGTCGGATCTTGCAGGTGGCCGGTGTGCCCGAGGATGAGGCGCGACGGGCAGCGCAGAAAATCGGCGCCATGCAAGCACCGCCAAGCTGGACCCCATTGCAGGATCTATACGAACTCGGCGTCGTCGCCGATTTGTCTGCTACGCAGATCCGGCGCCTCGCGCGAGTCGGCACACTCTATCCAGCGGGTTCCTTCAACCCCGGTACCGCCACGCCCGAGGCGCTCGCCACGCTTCACTCCGGCAGCGCTCTTCAGGGTCTTGCGGAGTTGCGAGCCCGCGACGAGTTGGGTCAAGCGGCTTATCGTGGCATCGCCGGGCCGGCGACCGACGATTCGGTGCTTTTCTATCCCGGACCCGGGTTCAGGATTACGACTCGGGTATCATTCGGGGCCGCCGTCGCGGAGGAAGATCTCACCTTGAGCATCGATCCATACTCGCCGGCCCCTTTTTCGATTTGGTCGAGGCGTCGTCCGGACAATCTTGTCGTCAACAATGATTAACCGTCTCCGAAAAATTTTGGACGATGTCCTTGCCAAGCGGGTTGTCTTCGTCACCTCGCGTCGGGTCGACTTGCTCGACAACGAGACTGATGTTGCGGCATTGGTCGCCGTCGTGGGACGCGAACATTACGAGTCTTTGCATCGAAAATATCCGGTGCGTGCGTGGGGTGATCTTGCCCGCGTGTTGCGGCTCGAGTTTCCACCCGCTTTTCCTGGCGAGCGTCTCTTTGCGATCGGTCCGCTTGTGGGTGATGAGCGCGAGGTCGAGATTTTCCGTTTGTCGCAGGGCAGTCCTCGCGATCGGCTGCGGGCGCTGTTTTGGGTGCCCGAGTCCTTTGCGTTACGATCCCTCGCAAGGTCTGACGGCGTAGTCGTCGTGCAGCGTGATGGACTCGAATATTTTTTGGCAGCCAATGGCCTGTCGACGATGGCGGGCGGTCTAATCCGCTCGCCCGAGTTGTTCGCGCTTGCCGTGGGTGCGGCCGATACAAGGGTCGCTGCAGAGCCCGTCCAGTTGCCGCGCTTGCTGGCTTCGATCACAACCGCAATCAAAGATTTCAGTGTGCTCGACTGGTGGGGCTTTAGAAGTCCGATCGCCGCGGACTATTTGGGTGGATTCATCAAACCGGCTTCGGTATTCGCCGCAGGGGCCATCGCACTTTATCTCGCAGCCGTCTCAACGTTTCTTTGGGGAATGGAGAGCTACCGCAGCCGTCAGCTCGAGCAGCTCGGTCCCGAGGTCACGACCTTGCTCGCCAAGCAGCGGGCACTCGATCTGATGTCAGCCGAGCGCGCTGGAGTCGCCGAACTACTCGATTCGACGGGCTCGGCGTGGCCCTTGTGGGAGGTGGCAAGCACCGTGTGGCGTGCTCGCGGGATCATCCATTCCTTCATGCTGGTGGATGACAGGGTGACGATCCGTTGCACCGCGCCCGAGGCTACCGAAGTCATGACGGCCTTGCGTGCGCTCAAGGGTGTGCGCGACGTGGAGTTCGAGTCTGCCGTTCGACAGGGTATGGGCGGTCAGGATTTCTCGGTCTCTTTCGTGCGCGAGCCACCGGGTAAGGCACGCTCATGAACCCGCAGCGACTGCGAATCCTCGTGACGCTGGTGCTGATCCTCGGCGGCATCCGTTTTCTGGTTATTCCGTGGCTGGAGCATCAAGCCAGTGCGATCGAGAGCCTCTCGGTGGTGACCAAGCGGCTCGATCGTGCAACGGGTCTTATCGAAAACCGCCAAACCATTACCGAATCTTTGACGAAGCTCGAGCGCAGCACGCTCGAAGTGCGACAGCGTTTCCCGCAGGCCGTCGACCTGCAGTCATTCCGGCTCTCCGCTCAAGAGGGCTTGACGGCCGTCGTGGCCCAGCGCGGTTTTGGCGTCAAACTTTTCGAATGGGCGGCCGACGGCAAACTCGAGCGGGCGGGTCTGCACTATTCACGCGCGCGTCTTCAATTCGAGGGTGGCTTTCGTGACTTGACCAATTTGCAGGCAGATCTCGAGACCCGCTTCCCCAACATGCTGGTCAGAGAAATGAGTGTGGCCTCGCCGGCATCGATCCGTGGCCCAGACGATGTCGTGGTCTCCATGAATCTGGTGGTGGACTTTTATTTTCGACCGGCGCCGCCAGCAGGAACGCCACCGGTGGGGACCACTTGATGCGTTGGTTGGTCGATCAATGGCGATTGCTGGCCACTCAATACCGAGGCCCCTTGATCGCGCTGTTTGCGCTCTTGCCGCTCGTTTTTGCCGTGGATTTTGTTTTGCGCGTGCTTGTGGTCTCTGATCCGTCGGCGCGGATCTTCAAGCCGCCCGCTGAAGTTCGCGTTCGTGCTCCCGACAATCCTCAGGATGTCCTCAAGCGCCTTGAGGCCTGGATTCCGCCGCGTCCGGTCGTCGAGGTCGCACCGCCGGTGCGCGAACTCAAGCTCCAAGGCGTCTTTGGACCCGCCACGGATCGTCGGGCAGCCATGGCGTTGATCACTCCCGGTGCTTCGACAGAGCGCGTTCGGGCTACCGTCGGGCAGGTGGTTGACGGGTGGACGGTTGAGCGAATCGAGCCCACCAAGGTTATTCTTCGCCGGGGTGAAGAGGCGAAAGAGTTGTCATTGTTCATGCGCAAAGAGAGAGAGACTCCCTGATGACCCGACTCGCATTGACCGCGATGGTTGTCTTTCTGTCGGGCTGTGCGGCCGAGAGAATGCTGGTGCCCACCGGGCAGGTCGCGGTGCCGGAGCCGGTGGTTGCGGCCGAAGTCGTCGAAGCCGAGACATCGAAGGCTCTGGAGGCCACCGAGCGCCCGGTTATCGAGCGACTCGAGATGCCACCGCGGGTCACCGAGACGCCACGACGTCCCGACATTTCAGGTCGCTTCGCCGATGACGACAAACTCTCGGTGTCGGCAGCCGACCTGCCCATGCGCGAGTTTTTGGCCTACACCCTTGGCGAACTGCTGAAGGTGACCTATATCGTGGCCGATGGGTCGGCAGGCCTCGACAAGCCCGTGACGCTCAACACCCCCCAGCCGATCAGCAGCAGACGCTTGTATCGGCTCATTGTTGACGTTGTTGGCCAAAACGGCCTGAGTTTGACCGAGCGAGACTCGGTGTTCTTCGTTGGTCCGGGCGATGGCAAAGCCGGTGCAGACGTCCTGATCGGCTACGGCTCCAAACCGGCCGATGTCCCGGATGTGACCGGCCGGATCCTTCAAGTGGTGCCGGTGCGTTACGGATACAGCGCCGCGATCGAGCGAACGCTCAATCAATTGGTCGATGTCACAGTCGCCGAAGACCCGGCTCAAGGCGCGATTTTCCTCTCCGGCTCACGCTCGTCGATCCTCAAGGCGCTCGACATCATCCGCCTGTTCGATCAACCGTCGGTGCGTTCGAGTCGCGTCGGCATCATCAATCTCACCTACACCAGCACCAACGAGTTCATCGAACAGGTTTCGAACCTTTTGCAGAACGAGGGCGTGGCGTCAGGGCCAGGGCGCGGTGACGACAAGGCGGCCGTGTTTGTTCCGCTCGAGCGTTTGGGTGCGGTCGCGGTATTCGCCATCAGCGCCGAGATTCTTGATCGTGTCGAGTTCTGGGCCAAGCAGGTGGATCGACCAAGCCAAGGTCCTTCTGCACGCTACTTCATCTACCAACCGCGCAACGCTCGTGCTTCTGACCTCGCCGAATCGCTTGCACCGTTGATCGGTAACGTTGGCGCCTTGATGGGTAATCAGTCACGGGATACGCGATCCGCCATGGGCGGCGCCAACAATCCTGCCAACATCAACTCGGCCAACGCGCTGCGACGCGATAGCCCGCCCCGCACAGGAACCGAGGTTCCGGCGGCGATCTCGGGAGAGGGGGTCACCATGTCGGTCGATCCTCGTTCCAACTCGATTGTGTTTTTTACGACGGGGTTGCGCTACGAGGCGCTCTTGCCGCTGATCCGTCGTCTCGACATCCCGCCTAAGCAGATCGTTCTCGAGGCCACCATTGCCGAGGTCACCCTGTCGGGCGAGTTTGCCAATGGGGTCGAGTTTGCTTTGCGGGACGGCAAGTTGGCGGGGGGCACCGAGGGTCGGCTCGGCTTGCCGAGTGCAGGGCTCGCGCTCTCTTATATCGAGAATCTGACGGACCGCGCCGTGCTGCGCCTGCAGGCCAGCGACAGCCGGGTCAACGTCCTGTCCAAGCCGATTCTCGTGGTGCGCGACGGCGTCGCTGCGACCATCTCGGTGGGCAACGACGTGCCGACCGTGGGCGCAACGGCCTCGGATCCGATCGAGGGGAGTCGCACAGTCACCACAGTGCTCTATCGCAAGACCGGCATCACGCTCAGCATCACGCCCACGATCAATGCGCAGGGTGTGGTGGTCATGGTGGTGTCCCAGACCATCTCCAACGCCGTCCCCGGCGGCTCGGGGGTCTCGGGTGCGCCAATCTTCTTCGAGCGATCGGTCTCGACCGAGGTGGTTGCACAATCGGGCCAGAGCGTCCTGCTGGCGGGGCTCATTTCCGAGTCGGGTTCCGAGACTTCCGAAGGCATCCCCTGGGCGCGCAAGTTGCCGTTGGTCGGTGCAGCCTTTCGCTCTGACTCCAAAAAACGCGAGAAAACCGAGCTTGTGCTACTGATCACACCGCGAGTCATCGAGACCCCCGAAGAGTGGGACTCGGTGCGGGGCAGCCTGAACTCCGCGCTGAAGTATCTCGAGCCGGTAGGCCCGGCGGCGAGGCCGAGCAAGGAGTGAGTGTCCGGAGAATCTTGGCTCGCCTAGTCCAATGGGTACCGTGTTGTCAACAGTTTTTTCTCCGTCGGCTCGAGCCAAGTGAGCCCGGCGTCCTGATGCAAATTTGGTCATCATTTTGCTATTGACGTGGCCGTAGGTTTCAATAACATTGTCGAGTAGGTTTGCACGGCGACGCTAAAGGCTAGCCGACTTGGTCGCGTGCGGACCCAAGGCCTTTTTTAATCTCTAGGGAGAAAAGCATGAAGTTGAATGAACGAATCCAATCCAGTGCGGTTGCCGCTGCGGTGGCGATCGCCTGTGGCTCGGGGATCATTGGCGTCGCCAATGCTGCCGCGTTTGGCACGATTAGTAACACGACCGTAACGCTAGCCCGCCAGTATGTTTCGTTGGCCGCAGCAACCCACACGATTCCTGTCGCGGCGACCGTGACCTTGGGCGTGGCGTACGCGAGCGGCGATCGCATTCGCGTCGGTATCAACAACGCGAGCTTCGCAACTAGCGGCCTCCAGTCTCCGACTACGGTGGCAGGGCAGGCTTCGACTTGCGGTGTCGACGCGCTGACCTATGACGGCACGGTTGCAAACTTCCGCGTTCCGGCGGGCGGCAGCGTGGCTAACTCGGTGTGCGTGTTCAATCTCGGAGTCCGCACCGCGACGGTGTCCACCTCGTCGGCAGTGTCGCTGAACTTCCAGTCCTTCATTTCGGGCACGACCGAGTCGTTGGAAACCTTGGTTGCCAGCAACCCCGTGATTACCACGGCAAACCAGTTCAGTGCTGGCGTTTCCCGCCGGTTTGCGGGTGTTGTCGACGTCGAGAAAGATCGCTACCACTTCGTGGGTGATGACCCGTCGACGGGTGGTTTGCTCGGTGGTTTCGAGAGCCAGTTGCACATTGATATCACCAACGCGGTAGCGGGCGTTTCTACCGACCGTGCTGCAGCTGTGTCGGCTGTGACGGTCACCGTCGTGGGCGATTTCTCTTGGCTGGACGACGACGGCTCGAACAGCTGCTCCGCTTCCGACGTTACGGGTAATGCAGCGCAGGCAGCTGGCTTGCACACCTCCGGTCCCTCGGCTGGCACTTTTAACCTCACGGGCGCTTCGGGCGACTGCCGTACTCTGTCGTTCTCGCTGGCAGGGGGCAGTAATGGTCTCTCCATCACTACCGGCTTGCTCAAGATTGCGGTCGGTAAGACGGTCTCCAATACCGCTGCTGTCGCGACGAATTCGCTTGGCACGATTGAAAAGCGGATCCCGGCGAGCACTGAGGGCTACACCGCTTCGGTCGAGTTCTCGTACTTCAATCCGGATCGTGGCACCGCCTCGGTCGGTTCGGCGGTCGCGGTGAATGGTGCAAACGCCGGTTCGTTTACGTTGAACGGTTCAGCGGTCAACGTACCGTTCCTGCCGTACGGCACGGGCATCTCGCGTATCGTCTATCTGACCAACCGATCGTCGCAGACGGGTGCGATCACCTTCTCTGCAATTGCCGATGGTTCGTCGACGCCCTGCACCTCGTTCGCTTCGGGAACGGCAAAGGCCAACGGCGTGACCTTCCTCACGCAGTTGATCGACGACGGTATCACGGCGTGCTACGGCGCGAACTACGGCGGCAAGATCGCGGTGACCATCACCTCGAATACGCCGGCCGCGTCGACAGAGGTCTTCTCGGGCTATAACCGCAACGGGTCGATCACGTCGGTTGTTAACAGCAGCAACGGCAAGTAAGCCAGCTGCACTGGCGCACCGCGAGGTGCGCCAGGTTGCAACTCAAGGCGGCGGGGCTCTAGCCCCGCCGCTTTTTTTTGCGCATGATGTTCCTCCCTTTTCGCTCGGTGCTTCTTTCCGTGTTACCCAAAATCGCTTTTTTTTCGATAGCCTTCTTTTTGGTGGGTTGCAACCCGGTCGAAAACCGTTCGGCTGGGGGCGCACCCTTTGCCTACAACGAAGACACGGTCGCCGGATTCATGGGCGAGTGTCTTGCCGTTTCCACGGTCGAGCAGTGTTTGTGCGTGCTTGATCGATTTCGTGCCGAGACGTCGGAGAACGCCTACTCTGCCCTTCGAAAGACGGGCGATTACCCTCAGGCGTATGCCCGCCATGCTTCGGGCTGCGGAGCCCCCGCTGTCGTTTCGGCGGCGGCACCCGCTTCCGGGGTCGCTGCCCAAGGACCGCTGCCCGTCTCGCCCGTCGGCTCGGCGCCGGTCGCTGCGCCCACCGCGCCGGTCGAACGAAAAGTCACCAATGCAGAGGCGTGTTTGCAGGAGCGATTGGCCGCGGCTGCCGCGAAGGCGAGCGATGGATCTGTGCCAATCGACGAGTTCGAGCGAATCAGAGCGGCGTGCGGTGCCTGATCGCACCATTGACGACGTCGATCAGGGGTGGTGGGCGGTACTGGGATCGAACCAGTGACCCCTGCCGTGTGAAGGCAGTGCTCTACCGCTGAGCTAACCGCCCGCCCGAGAGAGGCCGCGAATTCTACGGGGGGCCGCTGTAGCCTGCAAATGGGCTAGCATGCGCGCCCTATGACGACCTCCTCTTCGATCGTTACCCGCTTCGCCCCGAGCCCGACCGGTATGCTGCATATCGGCGGCGTGCGCACCGCGCTCTTCTCCTGGCTGCACGCCCGTCGCCATGGCGGCAAATTCATCCTGCGCGTCGAAGACACCGATCGCGAGCGCTCCACCGACGAAGCGGTGCGGGTGATTCTCGAGGGGATGAAGTGGCTCGGCCTCGAGGCCGATGAGGGCCCGTATTTTCAGACGGCACGCTTTCCGCGTTATCGCGAGGTGATCGATCAGCTGCTGGCCGAGGGCAAGGCGTATCGCTGCTATTGCACCAAAGAAGAACTCGATCAGCTGCGCGCCGAGCAGATGGCGCGCAAGGAAAAGCCGCGCTATGACGGGCGCTGGCGCGATCGCAGTGATGCGCGACCGGGCGTCGAGCCCGTGATCCGCTTCAAGAATCCGCTCGAGGGCGAGGTTGTGGTGCATGACCTCGTGCACGGCGATGTCACGTTCAAAAATACCGAGCTGGATGATTTGATCATCGCGCGCGGCGATGGCACGCCGACCTATAACTTTTGTGTGGTGGTCGATGACATGGACATGGGCGTGACCCATGTGATCCGTGGCGACGATCATCTCAATAACACGCCGCGGCAGATCAACATGTTCGCGGCACTCGGCGCAAAGATCCCGGTGTTCGCGCATGTGCCCATGATCTTGGGGCCCGATGGCGCCAAGCTCTCGAAGCGTCACGGCGCGGTGAGCGTGCTGCAATACGAAGAAGACGGGTTCCTGCCCGATGCATTGCTCAACTATCTCGTTCGGCTTGGTTGGTCGCACGGCGATCAGGAGATTTTCACGCGCGAAGAGATGATCGCCGCGTTCGACATCGGCGATGTCAACAAGGCGGCCTCGGCCTTTAACCCCGAAAAGCTCTTGTGGCTGAACCAACAGCATCTGATGCGCACCGATCCGGCCAAGGTGGTCCCTTATCTGCGGCCGCACCTCGCCCGGCTGGGGCTCGCCGCGCAAGCAACCGATGCGGCCGCCGAGGAGAGTTATCTCACCCGCATCGTGCTGGCGCAGCGTGAGCGCACCAAGACCCTGAAAGAAATGGCCGAAGCGAGTCGGTACTTTTTCGGCGAGACGGTGACCCTCGACCCCAAGGCCGCGGGCAAACATCTGACGGCCGACGCCAAAGCGCTTTTGGGCGAGTTTGGGGCGATTCTGGCGGGTCTGCCGACATGGACCGCGACCAACCTGCACGAGGCGCTGAACGGCTTTGCGGCGGCCAAGGGCTTAGGGCTAGGCAAGATCGCCCAGCCGCTGCGCGTGGCCGTCACCGGCGGGACGATTTCGCCGCCCATCGACTTGACGCTCGAGCTGGTCGGGCGCGAGCGGACGCTGGCCCGGCTCGCCGCCGTCTGACCCGCCGCCGCGCTTCGCCTGGAGCCATTTCTTGACTTGCGACGGGCGCTCCCGTACCTTGCGCGACCTCTCGTGGGGCTATAGCTCAGCTGGGAGAGCGCTTGCATGGCATGCAAGAGGTCGGCGGTTCGATCCCGCCTAGCTCCACCATCTCTTCCGTAGAGCTTGATCGGCGTCCCCATCGTCTAGAGGCCTAGGACATTGCCCTTTCACGGCAGTAACAGGGGTTCGAATCCCCTTGGGGACGCCAACTCAAAACCGCGCTAGCAGCGCCGCTCGTACTTCATCAAGTACGGGCCCCCACTCACCCGGCGCTTGCTGGCGGAAAAGACGCGCCTTCGGATACCACGGTGAATCCGTGCGGTCTTCCAACCAGCGCCACTCCGCATCGTACTGCAGCATGATCCAGGTCTCTTTGCCGAGACCGCCCGCGAGGTGCGCGATACTGGTATCGATGGTGATGACGAGATCCACCAAGTCGATCATCGCTGCAGCGTCCGCGAAATCGTCCTGCTCTTTGCCAAAGTGATGGATGCCTTTTTCGGCCAGCGTTTGCAGATCCTCGTCCGGCAGATCCTTCTGCAAACTGATGAAGTCGAATCGATCATCCAGCAGCTTGAGGAGCATCTCGAGGTTGATGCTGCGAACGCCGAGGCTGATGGTCTTGCGTCCGCTCCACATGATGCCGATTCGAGGTTTGTGATGACCGCCCGTCGCAGCGTCGAGGATGGCGCGCCACCGCTCGATGAGTTCAGGATCTGCTTCAAGATAGGCGCTTTTGCCGAAGGGGATATCGTCGAAAGTCATTTCTAGCGCGCGAGGAAGGCTCATCAACGGCGAGTAATACTGAAATTCCGCGAGTGTTATCGGCGTTGCGCGGTCGAGTGTGCCCTGTACACCCGGGAGCTTGGAGAGAAGCCTGACAAGCGGTGTTGGCACCGCGAGCTTGACGTTGGCGCCCTTGGCAGCAACAAGAGGCGCGAAACGACAAAACATGATCGAGTCGCCAAGACCTTGCTCCGCTGTCAAAAGGATATTACACCCCTCGATTTCTTCGTAACCGTTCCACTTGGGAAGTTGCGAGGGCTGCGAGCGCGGGTCAGGGCCACCGCTGGGTAGCTTCCATCGCCACTCGTAAGGTTCGAATCCGTGTACGTCCCCCTGAACGAGCATCGCCAGCGCGCAGTTAAAGTGCGACGAAGCGTGGCTCGGATCACGAGCCAATGCCTCGTCATACGCGGTAATCGCCTCCTGATAGCGTCGTTGACGACCGAGAGACACGCCGCGGTTGTAGTACCAAATAGCAGAATCCGGTTTGAAGCGGATTGAGCGGTCGTACAGTTCCGTTGCTTTGTCAAACTCGTGGAGGTCGATGTAAGCCCCTCCCATCAGGTTCAGAACCGTATCTTCCGGGGCACCTAGTGCCCGCATTCGCTCGAATTCACGAAGTGCTTCGGCGGGACGATCGAGCCCCATCAGGGCCTTGCCTTTTTGTGAAACCCACTCATGGCTGGTTGGATCGAGTTCGCAGGCCCGAGAGGCGGCTACATACGCCGGTTTGAATTGCTCAAGTTCAACTAGCGTCATCGCCAATCTGCCGTGTGCCTCGGAATGCTCAGGCACAAGCTTTATCAATTCTTTGAGGTCAGCTACAGCGTCTTCGTAACGACGGATATTGAACCGACAAAGAGCTCGATGCAGGAGTGATGCGACATCGGAGGGATGGAGTGCGATCGCCTTTGTGAAGCTTGCAATAGCGTCTTCATTTTTATCCATGGCCCATAGCGCCTGCCCAAGACAGCGATGGGCGTCCGCGAAAGAAGGTTTGATCGCTATGGCTTCTCGGAAATTTTCAGCCGCCTCTTGAAAACGACCCAGGAGGCGAAGCGCTTGGCCTTTATTGGAGATGGCTTCTGGGATTCGTGGGGAAATGGCCAGCGCCTTATCGTACGCCTCTATCGCTTCGGCTGGACGCCCCAGCGATGCGATGACATTGGCACGGTCGATGGCATAAGGGAGTTCTTTGGGCGCTATCGTGACCGCGGAGTCCAGATGCCGTAGAGCGTTCTCGAAACGACCTTGCTGCGCTTCAATGATTCCCAGAAGGTGATACGACGCGGCATCCTTGGCGTTGAACACCAAGGCCTGTTGCAAGTGCAAGGTTGCTTCGTTGAATTTTCCTGCTTTGTACGCGACTCGCGCGTTCTGAAAAAACTTCGACATGCTGGTGCTAGGTTCCGTCAAACGTGAATATCAGCCGGCGGGAGGCCCTTCGCCTCGCGTTCCACCATCTTGCCAAACGCTCTCTCCAGATTTCCAGCGAATACCGCTGGCTGGAACAATGACGATGTCTGGATGCTTTCGCCGACACGGCGCTTTACTGCCCCGAGCGCGTCCAGATCAGTAGCGAGGTCCACGGCCAAACGCTCATAAGCTGCCGGAGTTTTTGTAACAAGGTCACTTGCGCCAATTGACTCAAGCAGGCTTGCTGCGACCCGACTCTGGAAGCTTCGGCCTGAGTACGTGACGATGGGGATGCCCATGCGTAGCGCGTCACTCGCGGTTGTGTGGGCATTGTATGGGGCAGTGTCTAGAAAGAGGTCGGCAAGACGATGTCTTGCCAGGTGCTCATGGAGCGGTACGCGTGCCGCGAATACCACGCGAGCGGGATCAATACCGGCCGAGGCTGCGCGACTTCGGAGGTTCCGCATGGCGATGTCGTTGTCAGCCAATAACCAAAGCACCGAGCTTGGCACGGCTCCGAGAATGCGCATCCAGCAAGCGAAAACATCCGGCGTGATTTTGTAGCTATTGTTGAAGCAGCAGAACACGACGCCCTTGGGCGGCAGCAAGCAATCCTCTCGCGAGATGTTGTTCTCGGCGATTTCTGACAAGGCTGCGTTGACCTGATAGCTTCCGGGAAGATAGACGATTTTTTCGTCGTAAAAGGCGCGCTCCGAGGGCGGTATGACAACACGGTCGGCGATCAAATAGTCCATGGTTGGCGAGGCCATCGTCCCTGGGTAGCCAAGAAAACTCGCTTGAATAGGCGCAGCACGCCGCTCGAAAAGCGAAGGCCTTGCGTCCTGCGTGTAGCCCTTCAGATCGATTGCGATGTCGATCCCCATGTCGCGGATAAGTGCTACCGCCTCCTCATCACCCAACCCATGCAGATCGATCACTGCATCGAAGTCGTCGCGGATACGACGACCTTCGAAATCCTCTATTTTGACCCCAAGAGAAAATCCGACGACCTCGACGAGGCGTCGGTCGTGCAAGCGGATAAGATCGCGCAAAAGGTGAGTGGTCGCATGATTTGAAAAATCAGCCGAGACGTAACCGATTTTAATTCGTCCTGTTGCGGCGATTTTCCGCTTCCAGCGTTGCACGTCGAGCGAGCGATGGTTTGCGTTGCGAATGGTGGCCGCAGCTCGACGATGCACGGCCGGATCCTCGAATAAACCCAAAGCCACAAAAGGCTCAGCGACGCGTTCGCCACGTTCGATCGATTTCAGCAAGCGATCGCGGTCAACTTCAAAACTATCCCAATCGCAGAGCCGCATCCGCAGGTGAAGTAGCGCGCCCTGAAGTCGCTCGATTGATCTGTCCTTATCGAACGCTTCCTGCAGTTCCTGCAGGGCTTCCTCCAGTAACCCAAGGCCTTGTAGCGAGAAGCCCAAATTGGCGAGTGCCTTGGCATAATCCGGGCGCAGCGTGATCGCCTCGCGAAAGTATTTGCTGGCACCAGAAAGGTCCCCGGCGGCATGCAGTGCCGCGCCGAGATTATTCAAAGCCTCGGGGTATGTTGGCCGCAATCTTAACGCTGAGCGCGCGTTCTCGATCGCGTCTGTCAAACGCCCCAGCCCCACCAGACACACGCTGCGATTGCTGAACACCTCGGGACGATTCGGGTCCACTTTCAGAGCATGATCGTACTGCTGCAAAGCTTCGGCATTTCTGCCCATCAATTGAAAGGCGGCGCCGAGGTTTACGCGCGTCGGCAAATGATCCGGTTCCAATCGGACGGCTGATTGCAGCAGTTCAACGGCCTTGGCAAAGTCGCCGATCCGCGCTCTGTCGCGCGCCTCGCGGCGAAGGTCTGCGGCGGCATCAATGACGTTGTCTTCGGGACGGGCTACCATGTGCGAATGATATCTGCAGCTGAAGTATTCCGTGGACGTACGTGGCGTCTCGGCCTGCTCGCGGGCCTGATCTCGATCCCTTGGAGTGTTGGCGTTTTCTGGGCATGGGAGTCGTTCTCGTCGGCGCCTGCAGGACGGAGGGACGGCGCTACGTTTCAGCTGGTCAACGGGCGGGGCGAGGCTACCGCTGCCGGGTTCCGCATTCCGGCGGGTGAGGACGCGGGGCAAGTGATAGCCGCTACCACCGTGCCCGGCATCAGCGCCGGCGTATACGGATCTCTAGTGTTCGACGTCGATGGACTCGATACATCGCAGGGATCCGGGATCTACTTCATCCGTCGTCAAGACCCCACGGTCGGTCATCCTCGCGTGCTGACATTGGCGCTCGTTAGCCAAGGGCGTATCGAGATGTCCGAGGACCCACGTTGGATCGGTGAAATCGATGCCATTGGATTCATCATCCAAGGGCCAATCCGCCGCGACATCACGATTCGCAGCGTCACGTTGCTGCCGAGATCTACGGGGTTTTGGGATGTCGTCGCACGTCTCGGGCAAAGTTGGGTGGCACTTGCAGACTGGGACGCGGGTTCAGCCAATTTCTATATCGGTGCTGCCGCCAAGGAACGACTCGTGACGCCGGCCGCTTTCGTGGGGTTATGGGTACTGGGCAGTTGGATCGCATATTTGTTGCTCAGCCGATATACCCCGACGCCAAGGTCACGCGGCGAGGGTTCGACCACGCTTTCGGTGCTGGTTGTGCTGGTGGCAGTCGGCTGGAGTGCGTTGGATTTTCGTTGGCAGGTCGATCTTGTCAGTCGCCTCACCTCGCCTGATTCAAGTACTCAGGCGGACCGGGAAGCCTCCCGCCGCTGGGCCGAGATCCGTCAGCGTGTTTTTCAGGATAAACAAAGAGTATTCATCGTTTCGACCGAACCGGATTCCTTCCAGGTTCTACGCACTCGCTACCATCTCGCCGGGATCAACTCTTCGGTGGGCCTGAGTCGGTTGCCGAGCGTAACCGAGCGTCGCGTCGGGGATTTCGTGATCCTTCTCGGGGATCGCAGCGCGATCCGTTTCGACTTGACTGCGGACGAGGTGTGGTTTGGCGCGGATGCGATAAAGGCAGAGGTCGTGTTGGATGATCCGCTGCTCGGCACGTTGGTTCGCATCGTCGCCTGAGGCAAGATCTGGTGCGATCTGTTCACGCCGCGCTAATCATCCTTGCACCTTGGCTTGCGGGGACTTTGGCAATCCGCATGAAGTCGCCAAAGATCGAAGCCGGTCGTTGGTCCATCGCCATCGGCTACGGTTATTTCCTCGGCACAGCCACTGCTGCTGCGCTTCTGTGGGTACAGGGAACACTCGGTGGGTCGCTCGATCCGTTGCCCATTACTGGAATATTCATTGTTTTATGTTTTGGATTGATTTGGCTGTCGCCGATTCGGATCACACGCCTGCTCGGGCTCCCCAATCTGCTCGCTCTGTTGCTTCTCGCGATTTTAGCTTTTCGAATCGGTTCCCTGGCCCTCGAAATGGGCCAAAACGGCCTCCTGCATGGCTGGGATGCCGCTTCGACCTGGATGTACCGTGCGCGCGTCTGGGTCGAGACCGAGGAGCTCGTCGGGTTCGTCGGTTCGACGCAATGGTTGGCAGCGCCGGAATCGTCATCGTTCGCGTTGGCCGCTTCACAATATCCTCCGCTCGTTTCTTTGATCGCCGCTTTGCCGTCATTGGCTTTCGGCGAGTGGCACGAGATCTGGTCGTCGACGCCTTGGATGCTTGCCTACATCGCGCTCGGTGTGGCGCTCTATGGGCAGTGCAGGGTCTGGCAAACGCCGACGCCTGTGGCGCTTTTTGTGGTTTGGCTCGTTTTGTCGCTGCCATTGCTGGGCAGTCAGGTGGCTGTGGCGGGCTATGCCGATTTATGGATGGCGGCTTGCCTATCGTTGGCGTTCGTTTCTTTTCTGGCTTGGACACGAGACCGAAATCGGTCGCAGGGTTTAATCGCGCTCTTGATGATCGCAATGACGGCCTTTGTGAAGATGGAGGGGGTAATCTGGGCTCTGCTCTTCATCCCCGCACTGATTGCGGCGCGGTGGTCTGTCAAGGGCCTGTTGATTTTCGCAGGCACAATCAGCGCTTTGCTGGCGATGGTCGCTTTTTTGGGTCCTTTCGAAGGTGAGGTTCCGGTTTTAGGTCGATTTGCGATATCTACGGTGAGCTTTTCGACTGACCTGACTGGGACCGTCGAGCTCGTTCGTCAGGAGGGTGTCTGGCGCCCGCTGCTCGTGCATCTTTTCGTTTTCGGTTCGATGCATCTGCTTGGACTCGCTGTGCTTATCGCACTGGCGGTCCAGTTGATTCCTGCCGCGCTGGGCGAAGCGCGAGGCATGGGCGCTGCCTGGCAGCTCGCCGGGCTTACCTGGATTGTGACGATGTGTATGGCTCTTTATGCGCTTTTCTTTTGGACGCCTGCCGGCGAATGGGTGAGACAGGGGACCAGCGTCAACCGGTTGATCATGCAGATGACTCCGGCGTTCGTCTTTTGGTGTCACCTCGTTCTGATGGACAATCTCTCAAAGGCTCGGTCGACGCTTTGCATTGACGACGAGCGCAAGGCTGCCGAGAAGGCCTAGTCCGGCTGCTATCAAAGCGATCGTCGAGATGATGTCGGCGATTTTCTGTCGGGTGCTTTTCTCGAACGGAAAAGCGCGATAGGACAAAAAACTCTCGGCGTCTTGTTTACGTGATGCCGGGAAATGATCGCCCACGGCGCAGAAATTCTCTTTCGGGAACACGAAACAGGCAGGGTTTTTGACATTCAAAAAACCATTTGTTTCGTCGAAAACCGAGCCCACACGCAGCGTGCCGAACGGGAACGACTCCAGACGATAACCATAAATCGGCATGTAACACGCAAGCTGCGATGCACCGATGGTAATCAAATCGTTGCGGTTGAGTGGCATCACGACATTTTGATTTTCGTCAATGAACGCACCGATCGACTGGATGGATGGCTGAGATTCCGGGTTGCCTCGGGCGTTGCGAAACGCATCCACCACCGGGGTCGGCGAGTAGTTTTGCGCCGCGTAGAACGATCGGTCGACCGAGGCGGTCAAGGCCAAAAACAAGGCGATCGCACCGATCGCCAGATTTCTGCGGCCATCCGGCTGCGTGCTGATGGCATCGATCAAGACACCGCTCAATACGGCCACAAAAGGCACGTAAATCACGAACCAGCGGATCAGCGAGCTTGATGAACCAACCAACGGGATTGTCTTGAGAATCTCATTCCACGTCGGTGAGTAGGTATTGAGGATAATGGGCAGGCTCAACAAAACTGCGAGCGCTGTCCACAACCATCGCTTCAGACGGGGATGCGCGTCGGCGGCGATTGCCTCACCGGCGCGCTCTTCCCGAGCCAGTTTTACGCCGACGGCAAGCAACAGCAGGATCAATGGGACTGCCGTGAGGCCAAATTCCAGTTCGTGACGATCCAGCGACCACTGAATATTCTCCAGTTTCGCCGCCGCCATGTTGGCGATATCGGTCAGGTTGGCGAAGAGCGTCAAGAAAACAACGACTAGCGTGTCGAAAATCGTAGCGAACCCTGGCAGTCGGTAGTCATTACGCGGAAATTGCGCCATAAATGACAATCCCGCAACGAGTTTCGACGCCGCCAACGCGAGACCCAAGGCAATGATGCCTCCCGCGCGTAAGAGGCTGTCACGAAAGTCCAACCCGCGAATCCAGGCGAGCAGACACAGGGCCGCAGCCGACAGGCCAAAGGCGACGATCAGGCTTTGCGAGCCGCTGTGAACCCAGTACGCCAAAATCAGTCCGCCGAATGCTAACGAGGCAAGTGCCGAGGGATCCCTGAGGCTGATCGGCCGTGCGTTAGGTTTGACGCAATAGGCGAGCCAAGGGGCCAGCATGATTCCGTGAAAACCGATGTGGCCCACCATGAATCGGTGGGTGAAAAATCCGTTGAGGGCGAATAGGGTCGCGGCTACCAGCGAGGCCCACACCGACAGAGCAAGGCCGCGACGGCAGAACACGTAGGCGCCAGTGAATCCGAGCCCGATAAACAGCAAGAACGTCAAATAAGTCGCCGCCAAGGGGTCCAAGCCCAGCGTTCGGACAAAAACCGACGGAAAGGCGTAGAACATCGATATCGGGTCCGCGAACACGGGAATTCCGCCGCAAAACGCCGGCGTGAACCACGGTGCTGCGAACACCCCCTCATTGCGACCCCAGTAATAGTCGGAGAGCATCATGGGGAGGCCGATGGAGAAATCGTGACCGATCCCGTTTGGCCCCGGAAAGAAACCACCGAAAATCAGGTGGGCAGCGGCGAGTATCAAAACGACACCGATCAGGGGTGCCGCCAATCTCAATCCAGAGGCCTCAGTAGGAATCATGAATACAACGCGGGGATATGAGTTGTGGTAGTTCGATCGGGTAGAATAGCAACTTAATGATCGTCTCCCCAGCCCAAACAGTCGCCGCAGGTAGGGACTCTTGAAAGCCGTAATTCTGGCCGGCGGCCTTGGCACGCGCATTTCCGAGGAAACGCACCTCAGGCCCAAACCCATGATCGAGATCGGCGGGCGCCCGATCCTCTGGCACATCATGAAGATTTATTCCGCTCACGGAATCAACGACTTCGTTATTTGCTGCGGCTACAAGGGTTATGTGATCAAGGAGTATTTTGCGAATTATTTTCTGCACATGTCGGATGTGACCTTCGACATGGCGACCAACGAGATGGAGGTCCATCAGCGCAAGGCCGAGAACTGGCGGGTCACGCTGGTCGACACCGGTGATGAAACGATGACCGGCGGACGCCTCAAGCGAGTGCAGGCCTACGTTGCCGGGGAGACCGAGTTTTGCATGACCTATGGCGATGGCGTCAGTGATGTCGATGTGGGCGAGGTCATCGCGTTTCATCGCGCACAGGGTGTGCTCGCGACGCTCACCGCGGCTCGGCCGCCCGGTCGCTTCGGCGCGCTTGATCTCGACTCGCAGAGCCGGGTGCGCGAATTCAAAGAAAAACCCTCGGGCGATGGTGGGATGATCAACGGCGGGTTTTTCGTGCTCTCACCCAAGGTGCTCGATCTCATCGAGGGTGATCGCATGATCTGGGAACGCGAGCCGCTCGAGACCCTCGCTGCGCGAGGCGAGCTTGCGGCCTATCGGCACGACGGCTTCTGGCAGCCGATGGACACCCTGCGCGACAAGACACACCTTGAGGAACTCTGGGCGGGCGGCGCCGCTCCCTGGAAGGTGTGGTGATGACGCTCTTCTGGCGCGATCGCCGTGTGCTCGTGACGGGGCACACGGGTTTCAAGGGTGGCTGGCTCTGCAGCTGGCTCAAGGCACGCGGCGCCGACGTCACGGGCTATGCACTCTCGCCATCAACAAACCCATCGCTTTTCGAAGTTGCGCGGGTCGGTGAGGGCATGCGTTCGGTGGTCGGGGATATCCGCGACTTTCGGCATCTCAGAGAAATCTTTGCCGAAGCGCGCCCCGAGGTCCTCATTCACATGGCCGCCCAGCCGCTGGTGCGGGTATCGTATGTCGATCCCGTCGAGACGTACTCAACCAACGTGCAAGGCACGGTGAACGTGCTCGAGGCGGCGCGTGGCACGCCGACGCTGCGGGCCATCGTCAACGTCACCTCCGACAAGGCGTATGAAAATCGTGAGTGGGTCTGGGGCTATCGTGAGACGGATCCGATGGGCGGGCACGATCCCTACAGTTCGAGCAAGGGCTGTGCGGAGCTCGTTGCGGCGGCATACCGTCGCAGCTTCGGTTTGCCGCTCGCTAGTGCCCGCGCCGGCAACGTGATCGGCGGGGGCGACTGGTCGGCCGATCGGCTCGTGCCCGACATCCTCAAGGCGCTCGCTGCCGGACAACCGGTCGAGATTCGCAACCCCGCGGCCATTCGCCCCTGGCAACACGTGCTTGAGCCCCTGCGCGGTTATCTGCTGCTCGCGGAACGCGTGCACGACAACCCGGCGGAGTTTGCCGAGGGTTGGAATTTCGGCCCACGCGAAGAGGACTGTCAGCCGGTCTCTGAAATCGTCTCGACGCTCGTCGAATCATGGGGCGGCAAGGCCTCGTGGCGTGCGCAGCCCGGTGAGCACCCGCACGAAGCCGGCTATCTCAAACTCGATTCGTCCAAGGCCCGCGCTCGCCTCGGCTGGCGCCCCAAAACCTCGCTCGCCGAGGGGCTCGCGCTGACCGCCGAGTGGCACCGCGCTTGGCTCGCAGGCGAGGATATGAATTCATTGACTCTCAGGCAGATCGAACATCATGGTTGAAGACAAGTCCGCGGCCCTGCGCCGACAAATTGCTGCGCTCGTTGGCGAGTATGCAGCGCTGCAGTACGCCGAGCGCCCCTTCGTGCCGGGCGAGACGCCCGTGCCGCCCTCGGGCAAATTGATCGGTGCCGAAGAATTGCAGGCCATGGTCGAGGCCTCACTCGATGGTTGGTTGACGGCGGGACGCTTCAACGAAGATTTCGAGAACAAACTCGCGGCGTTCCTCGGCGTGAAGTTCGCCATGACAGTTAACTCCGGCTCCTCGGCGAACCTCATCGCCTTCAGTACGCTCACCTCACCCAAACTCGGCAATCGTGCGATCAAGCCGGGCGATGAGGTCATCGGCGTGGCGGCGGGGTTCCCGACAACGGTCAATCCCATTTTGCAATTTGGTGCGGTGCCGGTGTTTGTCGATGTGGAACTCGGCACCTACAACATCGATGCAAGCAAGATCGAAGCGGCCATCACTCCAAAGACGCGCGCCATCATGCTCGCGCACACTTTGGGCAACCCCTACAACCTCACCGTCATCAAAGAGCTGTGCCAGAAGTACAAGCTCTGGCTGATCGAAGACTGCTGCGATGCGCTGGGGTCGACCTATGACGGTAAGTTGGTAGGCACCTTTGGTGACATCGGCACGCTGAGTTTCTACCCCGCGCACCACATCACCATGGGCGAGGGCGGGGCGGTGTTCACCAACAGCCGCACGCTCAAGCTCATTGCCGAGAGTTATCGCGATTGGGGGCGTGACTGCTACTGTTTGCCCGGCAAAGACAACACCTGCGGCAAGCGTTTCGCGCGTCAACTCGGCTCGCTGCCTTATGGCTACGATCACAAATACACCTACAGCCACATCGGCTACAACCTCAAGATCACCGACATGCAGGCGGCCTGCGGCGTGGCGCAGATCGACAAGGCGGCGGAGTTCGTTCGCCGTCGTAAAGAAAACTTTGCCTATTTGCATGCCGCGCTCAACCCGCTCGAAGAGTTTTTGATCCTGCCGCAGGCAACGCCGCACTCCGACCCGTCATGGTTCGGTTTTCCGCTTACCCTGCGTGCTAACGCGCCGGTCAAGCGAGTCGATCTGCTCACGCACCTCGATGCACGCAAGGTCGGAACGCGCTTGCTGTTTGCCGGCAATCTGACTCGCCAGCCCTCGATGGCCGGGCGTCACTATCGCGTGAGCGGTGAGTTGACCCACACCGACATCGTCATGAACGATACGTTCTGGATCGGTGTGCAGCCGGCGCTGACGAACGCCATGCTCGATCACGCGGTCGCCTCGATCCGTGAAGCCTTGGGCCGATGAAGCTTGCCGCCCACATGCTTGATCCTCAGCTGCTGCGCTTTGCTGCAGTCGGGGTGCTTAATACGGCGTTCGGTTATTTGATTTATGCCGTCATGCTGTGGGTGGGCCTCAACTACGCAGCCGCGGCGGCCGTGGCCACGGTGCTCGGTGTGATCTTCAATTTCAAATCGACCGGACGGCTCGTGTTTGGCTCCAACAACAATCGGCTGCTCTTCCGATTCGTCGGTGTCTATGCGTTCGTCTATGCCATGAATGTACTTGGCCTGACCTTTCTCACAGCGCTCGGTCTCAGTCCCTACATGGCAGGGCTACTCACACTACTGCCCGCGGCCGTTTTAGCCTTCGTGCTCAACAAAACATTCGTCTTTCGGGCTTCGCCATGAAACGCGTCAGTATTGTCACGCCCTGCTTCAACGAGGAGGGCAACATCGAGGAACTGCACCGTCGTATCGGTACGGTCATGGCCGCGTTGCCCTACGACTATGAGCATATCTGTATCGACAACTGCTCAACCGATGGCACGGTGGCCAAACTGCGCGCACTCGCCGCACAGGATCCGCGCCTCAAGGTGATCGTCAACGCGCGAAATTTCGGTCACATCCGTTCACCGTATCACGGATTGCTGCAGGCCTCGGGCGATGCGGTTGTGCTCATTGCGTCTGATCTGCAGGATCCGCCTGAACTCATCCCCGACCTCATCACCCAATGGGAGGCGGGCTTCAAGACGGTTCTTCTGGTCAAACCCGAGAGTGAGGAGTCGCGTGTGATGTTCGCGATTCGTCGTCTTTACTATGGCGTCATTGCGAGAATTTCCGATGTGCCGCTGGTGCCGAATGCGACTGGCGCGGGGCTGTTTGATCGAGCGGTTGTCGACATTCTGCGTGGTCTGCATGACCCGTATCCTTACCTTCGCGGTCTTGTGTGCGAGATCGGCTTCCCCATTGCCACGGTGCCCTTCAAGCAGCCCCGCCGACGACGGGGGCTCAGCAAGAACAATTTTTACACGCTCTACGACATAGCCATGCTCGGCGTCACCAGTCACTCGAAGGTGCCGCTTAGGTTGATGACCATGTTCGGGTTTCTGTTTTCGGTGCTGAGCTTCACGGTGGCGATGGGGTTTCTCATCGCCAAGCTGCTCTTTTGGGATTATTTTCAGCTCGGTCTTGCGCCGCTGCTGATCGGTCTTTTTTTCTTCATGGCGGTACAGATGTTTTTCATCGGGCTGCTCGGTGAATATATCGGTGCTGTGCTCACCCATGTGCGCAACGTGCCGCATGTCATCGAAGCCGAGCGCATCAATCTCGATCCGCCATGATGTCCTCCACAACCCGCACTCCACGCGTACTTGTTTTCGGCATCACTGGCGCCATCGGTGGGGCCATTGCGCAGCGTTATCGCGATGCCGCGTGGGCCGTGACCGGCGTGTCGCGCGAGGCACGTAGTGCCGCAGAGGTGATCGTCTGGAACCCGCTGGAGCGCGATGAGGCGACGCTTGCGGCGCTGCAAGGAGTGGGACCCTTCGATGCCGTCGTTTGGGCTCAAGGCAGCAACTTCGGCGACAACGTCCGTAGCTTCGATCGCGTTCGCCATGCACGCATGTATGACGCCAATGTGGTGTTCATCGTGCTGTCGCTGCAGCAATTGCTCGCCGCAGGGTTGCTCGGGCCGAAGGCACGGCTCTGCATCATCAGCTCGATCTGGCAGCAGCAGGCGCGACAGGACAAACTCTCTTATGTGCTCACCAAGTCTGCGCTGCATGGGCTCGTGCTCTCGTTGGCGGCGGATCTCGGCGCGCAGGGTGTGTTGGTCAACGCCGTACTGCCGGGCGTGGTCGATACACCCATGACACGGCAAAACCTCACGAGTGAGCAGATAACGCAGATTGCTGGCGCCTCGCCGCTCGGTCGCTTGCCGACTCTCGAGGATGTCGCCACCGCGGTCTATGGGCTTGCGTCTGAGTTTAATACCGGGGCGACGGGCCAGTTCCTCACTGTCGATGCGGGCTTTTCCAATGTCCGCTACGTCTGAAATCCAGATCCGCTCGAGCCTAAAATCCTATCCGGTGCTGATCGGCGAGGATCTCGCGCGCGACCAAATAGCGAAGGGGGCGGGGCTGCTGCTTTGCGATAAGGTGCTGCCGCCGCTCTTTCCGTTCCTGCAAGCAATACAGCCCATTTCTTTGGCTGCAACCGAGAACGATAAGACTCTGGAGGCAGTAGCGCAGGTCATCGAGGCGATGCGCAGCGCCGGAGCAACGCGCAGCAGTCACTTGTATGCGGTCGGCGGAGGCATCATTCAGGATGTCGGAACCTTCGCGGCTTCGTGCTATATGCGTGGGATTCGCTGGAGTTATTTTCCGACGACGCTGCTTGGCATGGTCGACTCCTGCATCGGTGGCAAGTCATCGATCAATGTCGGGCCCTTCAAGAACATCGCGGGTAACTTTTATCCGCCGGATCGTGTGTGTATCGACACGACGTTTTGTGCTTCGCTTCCGCCGGCGCAGGTGCTCGAGGGGCTTTGCGAGGCCGTCAAGATCTGCTTTGCCAGCACGGATGAC
>Ga0172372_10000791_pt1 | contig 48556 bp, 33 predicted proteins | sample LakKiv5m_2_FD_114544 | JGI IMG/M metagenome (GOLD analysis project Ga0172372, IMG submission 114544) | Freshwater microbial communities from Kabuno Bay, South-Kivu, Congo - kab_092012_9.5m | ecosystem: Environmental > Aquatic > Freshwater > Lake | place: Democratic Republic of the Congo...
CGGCCGGTCTTCGAAGGCTGGAAACGAGGGGAAAAGGATTTTGTCCTCTTTCGCCAAAGCCTCCTTAAGGCTGCCCACACAGTAGGAGCCACTTGCTCCTCGATGTTCTATCTCGGAGTTGCAGAGTGCAAAATCGGCATGGATGGTTTGACTTACAAACAAGCCATCGAGGTCATGCAAGCGATCGCGGGCAATGTTATCCGGGACAGGAGTCGTCAGCGACTCTCGGCGGCGTTCAATATCAACACCCCGATAATGGACGACCGGGGGGTAGACCGCGCTAATGCGGTGGAAGTCACCGGGCACACCGAGATCGCTCGCCTTGCGATCGAGCTTACCTCCAGTGGTGGTTTCGATAAGGTGACCCTTGACGGCGCAATCGACGGAGAAAGCGTCCCTTTTTTACAGCAAATGAAACCTGTGGATTTAATTGATTTTGTGCATCGCTCGCACTTGAAAGGACTAGAAACCTATATTTCGGCTGGCATGGATGCATCCAACATCGGAGACGCAGTACGGATAGGTATCGGCGGTGTGGGCATGGGTATTCGGCTTCATGAGAATAATCAAGTCAAAGAGATAACGCACATCAAGAGAGATGCTCTTGAAGTCCTAAGGAAAAGAGATGAGGCGTGGACTGAAACGGTAGGAAAAGCAGCTGCCTTGCTTGCCAAGCTCGATTGGCTAAATTCGAGCGAGGCGATCACTGAGGAACAGGATGAAAAGAGAGAAGACCTTTTCGTTCATCTCAATGAATACCATCGATCCAGCGGAGCGGATCGAGAGACCAAGGAACGTCTGACCGGGAAATTGAATCGACTTATTGACGAGTTGTCTCTCGTGGTGAACCAACGGGCGGAGACGCTAAAACAAAGCGAAATAAGAGGCCCTGGTGATGAATTCGATCCGATTTTTGCGATCGCAGAAGCACGAGTGAAAGCGGACGAAATCAAGGGTAAGGAAACCGATCCTGAATTGAAAGCTTATCTGGAACGCAGGGATGCAGAAAGTCTCAAGTGCCTTATGGGGTACCAGTGATTGGCGAGACACTCAATAGGAAGTGCGAAAAAGAGAAGTACCCATGCATCAAGATGAATTCAAGCTTCATCCTTCTGTCAGCGTTAGCTGCCAATTGAGGACCCTCACCGCAATCGAAACGCAGATCCGAAACGCCATCAACGAGAGGATTCGTCCTGTCATTGAAATCGACTTGGATCTTTGCGCATTACAACCCGTCTACCGTACGATGCAAGCTTTAATGCAAGTCGGACATGAATTTCGTATCGCTGAATTTACTCAGCCAGGTTTGCTTGGCATTCTTCCAGGTTACTCCGACGAGGCCTGGGACGCTTTCCTGAGTGGAACGCATCTAGAGCGATCCTATCCCGAACTCATGTGGCGGGAGAATGGACGTCTAACACGCAGCCATGGCACCCCGTTTGGACGCTTTCACCAACTCTACTGGACGACAGCCTGGATGTCCGAGGACGAACCCACCCCAGGACTTGGTTCGTTCGTTCACCACATAGAATCGCTTGGCGCATGCTGTGTCTTTCTCTCGGGACGGTGGGAGGACGAACATGTAGAACCGTCGCTCGAGTCACTAAAAAGATCCGGGATACCTCACCCAAATCTGGTCATTGGAAATCCTTGGCACGAAACCAAAGCCTCGTCGCCCCAGAATGTTCTTTCGGACTCGGCGGTGAAAGCATGGCGGCAGAAGGAAATCCATAGACGCTTTGGAACGCCGGTAGCAATCATCGACGATCGCATCTCCAACAGGAATGCAGTCCTAACCGAAAATCCAACGCCGATGCTTTCCATCGCCATCGCGATCCCGGGATTTACCTGCGATGCCAACAGCACCAACGCAACTCTACGGATATCAACCTTTGAGCAGTTTTGCCAAACGATAGACTCTCCTCCTCAACGTCCATTGATGAGGACTAGGTATCCTGCGCTCGGGTATGGGCAAGTCTGGAGAGGTGAATACGCTGGGCTCGGGAAAAATGGGCTGGGATATTGCTTACCAAAGCCCGAAGGCAAGGTCACCCATAATGAAGATCCTCAGTTTGGGATGCTACTGCCGACAATCGAAGAGAAGATAACCGAGGAGCAAGCACTCGAACTCTTTGAAACGACGATTCCCCAAGAGGAGCTTAACGCGCTTCGTGACGCATATCATATGGCAAGGAAACTGGCCGCCCTAGGATTAGCGGCACCATGGAGTGCATCCTCTGCGGAGGAGAACGGCAGTTTCGAAAAGGATCTCTGGAGATCGCTGGTTTGCGCATGGCTCCATAGTCGCGATATGGAGATCCTGATGAATGCCTTGGGATTTCCACGATCTCTTGCTGGTATCCATGATCTCCGCGAATGGGTCGATCGCGACGAGGTACAATGGTTGTTGTTATCCACCAGTCCGGTCGATTCCGACCGCATTCGTCGCGCGAACTATAGTCCTTGGTTAGTTGCCTGGGCCAAGCAACTCAGAGAAGAGCAAGTGAATGTCAGTTTCCTGAACCCCCATTTGCTCGTGGATTTGTGTCTGTGGACACCAAAAAGGCAAGGTTCGCAGGATGCCATGGACGTTCACCGACTCTCAGATCATCATGACGGTGACGGGGTTGAACGTTACGATCCGATCGAGGCGGGAGTCAACAACTTACTCCATCAGCGTGAGGGTCGATTTGGGGTCAGAAAAGAGCCGGTCGTTTCCTGGAGAGAACTGCAGGAATCAGTCGCGACCGAAACAGGTTCCGCCGATTTGGCCAAGAATAGTGCATCCCGCAAGGTACTCAGTCAAGCAATAGATACTGCAGAGAAACTAGAAACATCAGGTTGGATGACTCCCTGGTTTGTTTGTGAAAAGATAGGATGATCAACACCATGGCGGCACCCACCAAAAAATCAGTTCTGTTTATCAATGGAATTCTTGAACAAGAATTTGCGGAGGAATTCTCAGAAATCCAGGATATCCTACATGACTCGGACTTGTCATTGCTAGCTCCGCTGTTCGATGCGTGTTACGAGCGAATCAAAAAAAATGTGAAAGCCGCAAAAGGGCTGTCGATCATCTATTTCGCTGGCCACGCTGACTTATCCGGTGTACAGATACGGGATCGTAAACCCCAACAAAAAAATCTTGGTAACAACGCTCGTTTAAATGCGGAGTTGATTCGCGAAGCATTGAGGAGAAAAAAGGAAAATACGGTGGATTTGGTCCTTCTTAATTGCTGTGAAACCCTCGAAATCGCAAAGCGTATCAGAACGCTTGGAGTGGCCAAAGCGACGATTGGATGGGGAAAGGTCACTACCCACAAGTGGTGTAAGCATTTTGCGACTGAGTTTTTTAGCCAGCTCAAAAGCAGTTTTACCGACGGGGAAATGGCAGTCAATAATGCCTTCAATTCAGCAAAAGTACACATAGATGAAAAATACGGACTTGAAATATTCTTCCACTCGAAACCATCTTTTGATGTCACTGTAGAGTTGTGTATAAAAGTTTTGGATAAACAGTGTATCCTGGCGAGGGATTTAGCAGAATTTCTCACGCTTCCCTCTGATGCGAAACCAAGGGAAATTGCAAGTAAGTTGATGGACGACAAACAACGAAGGGTTTCACCGATAGTAAAGCTAGCGAGGTTTCTCGCGCGCATTTCCAACCGAAAGCAGTCAATTGATCATGGCTATATTCAGGCTCTGAGGATAATCAGGGATCTAGCCTACACCAAATCATTACCGGACCAGGATCTTGCGACCGTCTCGGAGTCTCTTAGCGATTCCATCGCCAAGTCGATTCCTAATCGCAAAGTAGTACTTCCGTCGAAGATGTCATTGGACCAAATTAGAAACATACTGCAAAAGGCTCACGCGGAACTCAAATCACGTGATGTAGCCACGAGGGAGTTTGGGTTTTATTATAACCATTCCATCGACAGTGATGATAGCAGCTACCTATTTGAGGATAAACTCATTCTCTTGGATTGTACGGAATGTCCAAGTCAGTTAAAGGATTCGAAAAGAAGAGAGGATTACGTTTTAGGCGTTCTGAAAAACGACTATCCAAATTTAAACCTACACCTAAAACAGTTCTTTGAAAAAAAACACGAACTCAATGACTTGTTTGCAGAACTTGTCCAGCATCGCAAGAACACCGTGGCGATCCTAATTCCCGAGGATCAATGCGAAATCTGGAATGTTTTTTTAGGCAAACACCGGGAGGTCATACCCGTTATTAGACCTCTTCTTGACCAAAAGGTTTACAGTTCACTGCACGAAGCGAATCAGAAAGCCCATAGTCTAATCCAGAATCTTCGCGCCAAGGTCAAGCCTCGTTGATCTATGTCCTCTGTTGCACATCTAACATTTTTCAGCAATTCATGAGTAGAGGTGATCGATGTCGATTCGCGAATTCGGTTTTGATTGGAGCACACTTGCTCAACTGCAAAAACGTTTACCGATAACAGAGCAAATCGAGCGTGCCACCCTTGTTGTAAAGACCGTTGGTTATGAGCGAGCTAATGATATACCCTGGGCGTCATTGAAAAACATCGAAGCCAGAAGCTCATTCTTTACGACGTTTAATTCCAAGATCGAGGACATCGACGATCTCAATCTGTTCATCAGTTATATCCGTGCACAGACGGAAGCCTGCCATAATCAATCCGATCATGCATGGCTAACCGACCAGCAAAAGCGACTGGACGGATTTTTGGCCAAGATGCCGAAAACTAAAAAATCATCGGTTCGCAACGCTCGCGAAATAAGGAAGGGCCCCGAGTCACAAAAGTCCACCGCCACGAAGGGCTCAACTAGCTCCAGAGCTAAAGGGACCTCAAAACAGGAAGCTCCAACCAAGAAGCAAACTTATTCACGACTGCACCCAAAGAACTTTGTTAGGGATTGCCTGAAAAACGCACTGATTGACAATGAGGATTTGCTTCAATTGATCTCCCATGCATTATCCGATGGGGGCGATGATCATGACCCTGAGGGCGTCGTCAGTTATTTCACGGATATCGCCGATCAGGATGATCGCGATTTTCCCCTTCGCCGATTTCGTAAGTTGCTCAAGCGGATGCGAGATAGAAAAACGAGGTTTTCAGAGGCGCTTCATCGAACGTCTCTGGTGGTCATCAAGGATCTTCTCACCGTGGCCTCCTTCCCCAAGGAAGACATGCAAAGAATGGAGAATGCCATGATCCAGGTACTGGCCGAAGATTCGGCTTCTATGGATTCGGCGGAACTCAACGCCCACAACCAAAGAGACGCCGAAAAACTCCTTATTGCAACACGCATTAAACTCTCGGGCAACACATTCGACGACTGGCAGATCCCGCAACTCCTCAACCATGATTTTAGTGCGACCAAGGACTTTAGCATCCTGATGGAGAAAGTTCTCGTCGTTCCCGAACCACCTTCCCCCCCCGACAAAGCGAATAAACCGGAATGGTACGCGGAATCCTGCTTGGTCTCCCTTGGGTACGATCCTGACACCCCCGCGTCATCGGTCGACGTATTCCAGGATGTCCTAATCCAAAATGCCGAAGAGGATACAGTCGTTGCGATGTTCATCACCTACGAAAAGCTGGAAACCATCAAAATCTTGAGACAATCCTTTCCGCGTCTGCTTCTCGTCGTACTATCCGAGAAGAATGCTCTTAGGTATTCTCAAATCTATATCGATTTAGTCGATATAGATAACCTACTAAAACGAATGTTAGGGTCCCCGACCAACCCATAAGATCGCACAGTACTTCCCCCCCACCCCACACCATGAAACCACTACCGATCCGGCTCCCCAATGGGGCAGAATTTAAACACCTACTCGATCCTGTCCACGAACAAGCCATCCGAGGCGCCGCGGCCGCAAACCGCCCTCTGCTCGTTCGCGGGGAACCAGGGCTAGGCAAATCCCAATTGGCCTACGCCGCCGCCTCCCTCCTGGGCCGAAAACTCATCTCGTACACCATCTCGGCAAGCACCGAAGCCCAAGACCTCCTGTGGTCCTTCGACGCCGTCAAACGACTGGCCGAATCCCAAGTCGCCGCGCAAATGCTCCGACTTGCCCCCGAACCCACAATCGACAAATCTACAAAAGCCCTAAAGGCCGCACCACAAGACCCCTGGGCCAATGCCGAAATTCGATTGCGCGAAAAAATCGATGTCAAAAAATTCCTGCTCCCAGGCCCCCTCTGGTGGGCGATCGATTGGGAATCGGCAAACGACGCCAACCACGAAAAATTGGCCCCCTCCCCTACCTCGGTGTCGGTATCCGCAGAGGACTGGAAATCCGAACACGGGATCGTCATCCTCATCGATGAAATCGATAAGGCCGAGTCGAGTGTCCCTAACGGCCTGCTCGAAATCTTCGGTGCCCGACAATTCCAACCCCCCGGTTACCCCGATCCGATCGTCTCGAAACCCAATACCAAACCCCCACTGGTCATCATCACCACCAACGAAGAACGGATGCTCCCGACGGCCTTCATCCGCCGTTGCTTCGTCCTGGAACTCGAACTCCTGCCCTGCGTCGACAACCAAGGCAACAAAGCCACCGATGACAAAAAAAAGGCTTTCATCGATTATTTCATCGCGCTGGGCATAGCACACTTCGATACCCAACTCCCCGAAACGCTCTACACAGAAGCCGCCGAGATGCTCTTCGAAGACCGTTGCGAAGCGATACGCAGCCAAGCCATCTGGAGACCCGGGCCCGCCGAATACGTTGACTTGCTCTGCGCCGTGAAAGAATGGGAAGGGGAGATCGATGTGACCAAGGACTCCCCTCCGCCTCGCTCGAAAGCTCGCCGTACCAAACGCTCCGACAAAGAGTACAAAGAGCTATGCCAAAACCTTCGACGCTTCGCACTCCAAAAGAACGTCTCAGGTCGCTAAATGAAGTCCCATCGTCTCGGCTCGAAACGGTCGGTGGTTTGGCGAGGTGACTTGGTCCGAACCCGCCTCTTTGAGTCCGCGTATTCGGACAACCGCCCGGACGTCCTGCCGCTGGTCGATAGCTTGGGCTTTACCGCCGAATTGCCCGTCGAGTCGCCCGAGACCAGTCGCCTGCGCATGGAGAAATTCCGTCAAGATCTCGTTGAGTTCAATCGGTCAAAAAAAGAACAAACAAGCGCCGAGCTAGAACAAACACCGCCCATTCCCACCCACAACTGGACTCCAACGCGGTTTCAATCCCCGCCTTGGAAAGCCCGCAGCCAGGACCCGGAACCTGAGGATCTAAGCCTAACCGAGAATCCAAACGGAGTGCCGGTGGAGCGAGTGCCGCTTCGTCCGCTGGCGACTTGGCCGCAGCTTCGCAACCGACTCCAACCGATGTTGAGCCGTAGCGTTGTCACACGCAAAATCGACGAGAAAAAACTCGTGCAGGCACTTTGCCGCTGCGAATCGATCGCCAAGTTACCCAGGATAGTGCGCAAGCGATCGCCAGAGCAGGTCCATGTCATCGCCGATCGGAGCGATCGGTGCATTCCTTTTTTTGCCGATCAGCAATTCGTCGCGGAGCAGATCGGTCGAGAGCTGGCGCGCGATCAGTGCCGATTCTCCGTCGGTCGGCTCCCTCATTTGCTCGACAAGAGCAATACAAAGCTGCGAACGCAGTTCCGACATGGCTGGAGCGACAACGAGGAGGAACTTCGCAGAGACGACCCCGAGCCGCAAAGCACCGTTCTCATTCTAGGGGATCTTGCGGTCCTCGAGCGGCACAAACCGTATGAGCGAGCCTCTTGGGTGCATTGCTGCCGCCGATGGCGACAGCAAGGGGTAAAGATCTATGCGATGGTTCCTTATGCGACCGATCAGTTGCCGCGCGAGTTTGCCGAGTTGGTCGAGCCGATCGCTTGGCAAGGCAACGGGATCGAGTATGCAAGCGACCAACGGAGGGAGGATCTGCTGCGAGCGATATTCGTGCGAGCGTATCCGGCCATGCAGCTTGAGCCAGCGTTGCTACGCGAGTTGCGAACGATGGTGCCCGATGCGATGGACGCATCGCTTGAGTCCGACATTTGGCAGCACGATTGGTTGGCCAGCAACCATGTCGGTGGGGCCAGGAACGATCGGGTCGATGTCAAGGAGCGTTTGCAAGACGAGTTTGAGCTTTTGGAAGATGAAACAAGGCGATTGGTCTTGAGCACGCAGCGTCGAATCCGCCAGAGCGCTGGTTATCTATCGCTGTGGCAATTGGAGTTTCTCAATCAGACGCTTCGTACGCGAAAGTTGCTCAAGGAGTACAAGCAGGACACCGCCGCCATGCGCAGGACGCTCAAGCAGTACGAAGCGTACGTGCTCAAGGATGCGGTACCTGATGACAAGCACGATCAGATCGCATGGTACTCCAGGCGAGCGAGCGAAGCGGCGCAGGGTGATGACTTGGTTGGGGATTCGGTACGTCGCCTTCAGCGTACCTTTCAAGAGAACCATGGGCACCATCGGGCGACACGGATCGACGAGATTAGGAGCGATGGCATCCAAAGGTCCGTTGGGCTGATGGGGCTTTTTGACAAGATTGAGGCCAGGGTGATCCGAAGTGGTAGCGAGGTCGCTTCGGTTGGCGCAGATTGGGTGACGATGCGATCGACATCACCGGTGATTGAGGTCCAAGTACCTCAGTTGGATTCTGCGGCTCGGCGGGAGCGAGACTTTTGGAAATCGGGTGTTAAGCCCGATTGGGTGAGCGATTATGGGACCGATGAATATGGGGCGTGGTGCGAGTTCCAAGTCCCCCGGCATGACGGCAAGGGGATGGTCACGCAGCGCATGCGATGGATCAAACCCGGCGAGTTCCTGATGGGCTCGCCAGAGGGTGAAGAGGATCGAGATTCCGATGAGTCGCCTGCACATTCTGCGAAGCTGACCCAAGGGTACTGGATGGCCGATGCGCAGGTCACGCAGGAGTTGTGGATGGCAATCGGCACAGGTGAGAATCCGAGCGACTTTGAGGGTGACAGCAATCCGGTGGAGAATATTTCCTGGGAGGATAGCCAGGCTTGGCTTGAAAAGCTTCGAGAGCATCACGAATCTCTCCAACCATCGTTACCGACCGAGGCACAGTGGGAGTATGCATGCCGAGCCGGTTCAACGAGTGCGTATTGCTTTGGTGATGATCCGAAGGAACTGCCGAAGTACGGCTGGTTCGATGAGAATTCGGAGCGTAAAACGCATCCCGTGAAGCAACTCCAGCCCAATGACTGGGGTTTGTACGACATGCATGGCAACGTATGGGAATGGTGCAGCGATTGGTATGGAAAGTACCCTTCGTCCGCTCAGTTGGATCCTACCGGTCCTGCGGAGGGCTCGTACCGCGTGCTACGCGGCGGGTGTTGGTTCAACCCCGCGCGGTTTCTGCGCTCGGCTTGTCGGGGCTGGTACGTCCCGGGCGATCGGAACGATGTACTGGGCTTCCGCCTCCTGAGTTCTGCTCTAGGGGCCGAGCCGAGCGAGCGAGCGATGCTGCCCGTCGCGGAGCAGGGCACAGAGCGAGCGAGGATCGGCTCGGCCGAGCCTGCGTATGAGTTCCTGCGCTCGGTGGATTTGGATGCGACGGGCGATCGTACGCCCGAGGAGGAGTTCTCGGAAATGGATGTCCAGGCGTATGCGAGCATCCGCGTGGTGAGCGACCAGGAAGGGTACCAGTTCGATCGGCTTGCAAAGCCGACTTGGGCCGTCGATTTCGGAAGCGATCAGTATGGGCTCTATGCGACGTTTGAGGTCAAGCCTGTGCGTCAGCGGATGCGCTGGATCCCGCCTGGGCGATTTTTCATGGGATCCCCAGCGGGTAAGGATTATCAGCGGGGTAATGAGGGACCACAGCATGAGGTAATCATTACCCATGGGTACTGGATGTTCGATACACCTTGTACGCAAGGGTTATGGAGCGTGCTCATGGGCAAGAACCCGAGTTACTTTCCGGATCCCGAGCGACCGGTGGAGCAAGTTTCTTGGGTAGATGCTGTCGGGTTTGCGAAGAAGCTCAATGAGCGATTGGCAAAAGACTATCCATTGAATGCTAAGGGGCTTATCGATGGCTGGGAGCGTTTGCAGTTTCGCTTGCCTACGGAAGCCGAGTGGGAGTATGCATGCAGGGCTGGAACAACAGCGGATACGTATGCGGGCGACTTGGATTTAAAGTCTAATGATCAAACCAAAGCTAAAATACTTGATTCGATCGCTTGGTACGGAGGGAATTCTGGGCATGCGTACGATCTGGAGAAGAGTGTGGAAATGACGTGGTTGAGAGATCTTCAAGCCGGGGAAAAGAGGGGCGGTACTCGCAAAGTGGCTCAAAAATCGCCGAACGCTTGGGGATTGTATGATATGCTTGGGAATGTATGGGAGTGGTGTCAGGATCGGAACGGGGAGTATCCAGCCGAGCGCGTGGTCGATCCTAGTGGGCCTACGGAGGGCTCGTCCCGCGTGATGCGCGGCGGGTGTTGGTTCTACCCCGCGCGGTATCTGCGCTCGGCTTGTCGGGGCAGGTTCGACCCGGGCCTTCGGGACGATAGACTGGGCTTCCGCCTCCTGAGTTCTGCTCATCAAGCCGATCAAGCGACGGAGTCGGGGGAGGAAGCCTCGCAAAGCGAGGTCGCGACGAGAGGCCGAGGGACGAGGCCGAAAGGGAGCGACGAGCGATAGCGAGGCGCGCGAATTTTGAGGTGATCTATGCATTATGATTTTTTCTGTGTTCCTGTGGATTCCCCAGAAGAGGATTCCAACAAACTCAATGCATTTCTATCGAGCCACTGCATCGTGCATGTAGATCGACAGTTTTACCAGCGGGAAGGTGCTGCCTTTTGGTCTTTTTGTGTTCATTGGAAGTCCAATGAATCGCCGACGAATGACCGCCGAATCAATTCCAAGGTCGATTACAAGAAAATATTGCCGGCAGAGCAGTTTGATGTTTACTCGCTGTTGCGAGACCGTCGCAAGGAGTTGGCTGAACAGGACGGGATCCCTGTCTATGCGGTAGCCACCAACGATCAACTTGCGGAAATGGTCAAGATGGAAACTCCATCGCTTGGATCGATGGGGAAAATTGCTGGCTTTGGTGGAGTAAAAATCGAGCGATATGGTGCCGCCTTCTTGGCGATTCTTACAATTGAAGATCCAAAATCAAATGCCCAAGCGCCTGAGAGTTGAGTTAGAGAGCATTGCTAGTTATCCGAATCTGTGCCAAGCAGCGTATCTTGCGGCTCGTGGCAGGCGAAGCAGGCCGCAAATCTTGGAATTCCATCATCGCTTTCAAGAGAACATTCATAGGATCGGTCGAGAGATTCTCGATGAAAGCTATCGTCCAAAGCCGACGCGTCAGTTTGTGATCCACGATCCGAAGCGTAGGATCATCGACGCACCGATTTTCGCAGACCGTGTCGTCCATCATGCGTTGATACTGCAGATCGGTGGATATTTGGATCAGGCTTTGATCGAAAACACCTTCGCGTGTCGACAGGGATTGGGACCATTGAGAGCCGTTTGGAGGGTGCAATCCTATTGCCGAAAATACCCTTGGTATGTCAAACTGGATATCCGTAGTTACTTTCATTCGATCGATCATGATGTTTTACGATGTCAACTTCAACGTCGATTCAAGGGAGACCGATTGCATAGGCTCATTGGGGAATTGATCGCGGGTTATCAGGGTGACAAACGAGTTGGTTTACCCATCGGAGCACTCACCTCCCAGCATTTTGCTAATTACTATCTGAATGTCCTAGACCGTATGGTAATTGCCCTGGATGAAACGCTTGGTTATGTCCGCTACATGGACGACTTTTTGTGCTGGGCTGAAAATTCCGAAGCGTGCAAGCGGATTCATCGACGTGTCCGTGATTTTTTGGGGGATCACTTGAAACTGGACATTCACCCGCGACGGCAGATTCAGCGATCTTATCGTGGAGTGACCTTTGGAGGCTACCGCGTTTTGCCTGATCGATTGCTACTTTCTCATCGAAGAAAGCTCCGATACATGGCACATTATCGGAAATACGAGGCGGATTATGCATCGGGCAGGATTGGGGTCGATACGCTCCAGCGGTTGTATCAGTCAACTTATGCTTTGACGGCTCATTCGGATAGTTTGAGTTGGAGGAAGAGTGTGCATCGAGATAACTCTGATTGGATGCAATAAATCGTTTTTTAGGTTCACAGGCCTGATTGCAATTGGCTGAATGGTATGAGAGACTTTTTAAAACGTTGAGGATCGCAGGGCACGAACCGCGTGATACGCGGCGGGAGTTGGATCAACCCCGCGCGGAATCTGCGCTCGGCTTGTCGGAACAGGAACGACCCGGGCAATCGGAACAATAAACTGGGCTTCCGCCTCCTGAATTCCGCTTGAGTTCCGCTGGATGGCGCAAGGAACATTTGAGCAGAACAGATCCACACCGGGACCATAGAGAATCACTATGGCGAAGATTGACGAAGTCCGTGTGTTAGTAGCGTAAGCGAAAGCACGCGGATTTTTCCATTGCGTTCTTAAATAGCTTATTGCGAACCTTCGTTTGTTCCGCAGCCAACGGCGAGGGAATTATCCACGCCCGCTAGGATGCTGCGTTTGGGTGCCTTGGTTATCACCACCCGGTGAATGCTCGGTAAACAACCGCTCATGCTTTACCTATCCAACCAGCGCAATACCTATAACGCTTGGCCCCCCTTCCCCTGACGGGCTTTGACGGCGGGGGAAGGGGCGGGGGGGATGAGGGCCACCACACACGAGGCTGTTTGGCTGCTATCAGGCTCGAAGCTCTATGCCTCAGCTAAGCACCGTTAGCCGACATGCGCAAGCGTCGGGTATTGGACCCTAGATTCTGGGCTTTAGCCAAACAGCCCACATGATTTCGGAGAAATCAGCGACTCTCAAAACTGCCGAACAGCCCACGAAATTTCATGCTTTCCATTGGCACCCATCCACTCTTTCGTTGTATGCTATACCTGACCTGCTTCGACCCAATACCAGGATCCGATCGGCTATGCTCTACCGTCCCTCTCCAATCACCGCCATCGTCGCCCTAACCCTGTCCCTCTTGGGCCAACCGAGCCTCGCCCAAGATCCCACAACCTCCGACCCAAACCACAAATTCTTCGAAGAACAAGTCCGCCCCATCCTGATCCAACACTGCATCGCTTGCCACGGACCCGATAAATCCGAATCCTCCCTACAACTCGACCAACCCGACGCATTCCGACATGGTGGCGACTCGGGCCCCATCGTCGATCCTCATCAACCCGAATCAAGCCTCCTGCTCCAAGCCGTCCGCCACGAAGGCTTGGAAATGCCCCCCAACAAAAAACTTACCGAACACCAAATCCAAACCCTCGAAACCTGGGTCCTCGCCAATGCCCCATGGCCCCAATACCTCCAAAAAATCGCCCCAAGCTCCGATCATGAACTCCTCTCCCAATACGATCGCGACTACTGGTTCTTCCAACCCCTCAACGATCCGGCTATCCCACCTTCAACCTACCCCAACCCCATCGATGCCTTCGTAACTGAAAAACTCCAATCGCAAGGACTGAGCCTTGGGGAACCCGCCGACCAAACCACCCTTGTCCGAAGACTCTATCTGGACCTCCTGGGGGTTCCCCCCACTTTCGACGAACTTCAATCCTACCTCGATCTACCCATTACCAACCCCCAAGGCCAACCTCGCTACGAACAACTCGTCGACTCGCTGCTGGCAGATAAACGCTACGGTCTACGATGGGGGCGCTACTGGCTAGACTTGGTCCGGTTCGCTGAATCAGACGGTTTCAAACAAGACGATTTTCGTCCAACCGCCTACCGATACCGTGACTATGTTGTCGATGCCCTCAACGACGATATCCCCTATCCGCAATTCATCGCCGAACAAATCGCCGGAGACGAAATCGACCCAAACTCGGATCGAATGAACGCCGCCACGGGATACTTAAGACACTGGATCTATGAATACAACCAACGCGATGTCCGCTCCCAATGGGACAATATCCTCAACGATGTTACCGACGTGACCGGCGAAGTCTTCCTAGGTCTAGGATTCTCCTGCGCTCGATGCCACGACCACAAATTCGATCCGATCCTGCAAAAAGACTACTATCGGCTCCAAGCCTTCTTCGCTCCCATGGAGCCTCGATACGATGTCGCCGCACAAGCCACCGCAGTGGCTATGCGGCTCGATGCCCTCGAAGCTTGGTCGCAATGCGCCGAGCCGATCCGCTCCGAATTGGACTTACTCCAACAAGAAACACGTTCCAATGTGATCGAGTCGGCGATCGAAAAATTCCCCCCCGATGTCCGACCCGCCCTTCGCAAAGCCCCCGCAGAGCGAGCCCCCAACGAGCGATCCATCGCAGTCCTTGCCTACCTGCAAATCGAAAACGAACTCAAAGGGATCGATTACTCCAAGAAACTCAAAGGCGATCCCCTCGAGCGATGGAAAAACCTAAAAAAACAATACGACGAACTTAAAAAAGGAATGCCCAAAGAACCCGAGTTCGCTCTGACGGTCCGCGACATCGGTCCAACCCCCCCCGATGTTTTCGTGCCTGGCAAATCAAACTCCGAACCCATCGAACCCAACTCCCCCACCGTGCTGGCCGACCGATTGCCCATCGAATGGACGACGCATCCTGATACCCAAAGGTCCACAGGTCGCCGATCAGCCCTGGCACACTGGATCAGCAATCCCAAAAACCCTCTGAGCTGGCGGGTAATCGTCAATCGAATTTGGCAACACCATTTCTCAAGCGGATTGGTCGCCAACTCCAGCGATTTCGGACGCCTGGGCCAACCCCCAACCCATCCCGAACTCCTCGATTTCTTGGCTCAACAGTTCATCGAACAACAAGGACGATTCAAATCCCTCCACCGCTTGATCGTCACATCGAAAACCTACCAACAAAGCAGCTACCCCGAACAACGAGCCCAAGGACACGCGATCGATCCAGATAACCGCTTGCTCTGGAGATACTCACCCCGCCGACTCGATGCCGAACAAATCCGAGATTCAATCCTCCAAGTTTCCGGTTCGCTCGACGATCGGATGGGAGGTCCAAGCGACACCGGTGATTCCAACCGCCGTAGCGTCTACCAACGGGTCATGCGCAACAGCCCAAACTCCCTGCTTGCCACCTTCGACGCCCCCGACGCAAGTGTCTCTATCGCAAGACGCAATACAACCACCACGTCGCTTCAGTCCCTGTTCTTAACCAACTCCCCCTGGATGATCCGCAAAGCCGAGTCGCAAGCCAAAAAGATCATCGCTCAAAACGAGTCAACCCAAGCTCGTACCCAAGCCATGTTTCAACAGTCGCTGCTCCGAGATCCAACCCAAGAAGAATACCGATGGATCGAAACTCTCATCGAATCATCCAACGACTCCGACCCCCTTGGAGCTTGGACCGATGCTTGTCAGTCCCTATGGAACTCCAGCGAGTTTCTCTACACGGAATAGAAACCTTTTCATGGATACGCACTCTCCGTTTAGCCGCCGTAAGATGCTCCAAAACGCAGGCATGGGATTCGGGAGCCTTGCCCTCCAAGCCATGCTCAGTCAAGATCGACTGCTCGGAATGCAAGGCACCCAAGGCCACCATCCCGCCAAAGCCAAGAGCATCATTTTCTTGTTCATGGAGGGTGGTCCAAGCCATATCGATCTTTTTGACCCAAAACCCAAACTCCAAGAACTTGCCGGCCAACCCCTGCCCTCAAGCTTCAAACCGATCATCACCCCCATGGGTGAATACAACGCTCCGCTGATGCCCAGCAAACGAAGCTGGAAACAATACGGCCAGTCCGGAACTTGGGTCTCCGATTGGCTTCCTCATACCGCCCAACACGTCGATGATTTGGCCATCATCCGATCCTGTTGGGGAAATGGCTTGAATCACTCCAACGGCGTTTGCCAAATGAATACCGGCTCGACCCTCGGGGGACGTCCAAGCCTCGGGGCATGGGTCACTTATGGCCTTGGCACTGAAAACCAATCCCTACCGGCCTTCGTCGTCATCGAGGACGATGATGGCAAGGTGATCAACGGACCGCGCAACTGGAGCGCAGGCTTCATGCCTGCAACCTATCAAGGAACCGCACTGCATTCGGCAGGTGACCCAATCCGATTCTTGTCGGCCCCAAATGACATCGCATCCGAGCGGCAAAACAACAAACGAAAACTTATCGAAGCCTTGAACCGCAAGCACCAAGCCGACCGGTCGATCGATAGCCAGCTCGATGCGAGAATCCGATCCTACGAGCTGGCATACAAGATGCAATCCGAAGCTCCCGATGCAGTCGATCTTTCGCAAGAGTCGCACTCGACCCTCCAGCTCTATGGCATCGACGAAAAGGAAACCGCCGTTTTTGGTCGCAACTGCTTGCTCGCAAGACGGTTGGTCCAGCGGGGAGTTCGGTTCGTGCAACTGTACCACGGCTCGGGAAGCCGTTGGGACGCTCACTCGGGAATCGAAAAGAACCATTCGACGCTTTGCAAGTCATCCGATCGCCCCATCGCTGGACTCCTTACCGATTTGAAACAACAAGGACTGCTGGACTCAACGCTGGTGATCTGGGGTGGAGAATTCGGTCGTACACCCATGAGCGAAAAAGGAGACGGACGCGATCACAACTCCAACGGCTTTACCATGTGGATGGCCGGAGGTGGAGTCCGAGGCGGACAAACCATCGGCAGCACCGACGAGATCGGGCTCCATGCCGTCGAAGATCGATTGCATGTGCACGATCTGCACGCGACAATCCTGCATTTGATCGGTTTGAACCACTGGGATTTGGTCTACTCGCACCAAGGCCGCCCGGAACGTGCCACCCAAAACGAAGGGCGAGTCTGCACCAAACTGCTTGCCTAAGCTACCGTGAAATCCCCGATTGAGAATTGAGAATTGAGAATTGAGAATTGAGAATTGAGAATTGAGAATTGAGAATTGAGGTTGAGGTTGAGGTTGATTTTTCCTAAATCATCCAACTATCGGTCTTCAGGCCTGGAAGGCCGACACACCCTCTGCCGGGGTCCGTAAGGCCCCGGTAGCCCTGATAAAAAAGAATGCAAAGGCCCAACGGGCCGACACACCATGGATCGAAACAGCCTTCATCAAACATGCGGCCCCATTGGTCTGTCAGCCCTTCGGGCTTCGCGCTTTATCGGTGGCCTCTGACCGGTGGTTTACACCACCGGCATAGGTTCTGTCAGCCCTTCGGGCTTCGAACAGCCAAAGAAGCCTTTGAGCTAAAATGGTTTTCAGGCCTGGAAGGCCGACACACCATGGATTGAAACAGCCTGGTGATTTCGGAGAAATCACCGACTATGGGCACCATCGGCCCAATTCTCAATTCTCAATTCTCTCTAGGACTGAGACAGGCAATGGCGGTTTGCCATCGAAATACCGCTGACGATCGCTCCGACAATCCCGACGAAGCCTTGGTCGGTGCCGCACAAAAAAAGGTTCTTTAGATGCGTGGTCCCATCGAGTTTCTTCTCGGGTGCTCCGTAGACGGCACCATTGTCATGGGAAGTGAACCTGCGGATCGTCTTGGGCGTGAATACATCGGTATCTACAACGTGACGCCGAAAGTCGGGGATGAACCGCACGCAGGAAGCGACCGATGCATCGTACCAACGGTATTTTTGCCGTTGGTACTCGTTCTCATCCAGACTCGCCCATCGGTCGGGATCGGCGATGGTCGTCAACCGGATAAAACCAGCATCCAGAAGCCCTTCGTCTGGGCTGTACTGGTAATTGTTCGGTGAGCAGATCACGCCCGTTCGTACATCGCACAACGAGTCGCGGCAACGCTCCCAATGGAACTTTTCACTATCGTTGAAAAAAACGATGGTCTTATCAAATCCGACCGATGCGGGTTGCCGGTCCAGTACCGAAATCGACTCGACAAAGGACATTTGTCCGGCTTGATTGACTCGCTCTTGGGTCAGATGATCACAGAGCCTCAAGGTCTCGACCACACCGGCGCTTGAGAGAACCCGCTTGGCCGTCAGCACGGTTCCATTCTCAAGCTCGACGCCTGTGACGTGCTCTCGATCGACAATAATTTTCGCAACACCGCTTCGCAGCTTCAACTGACCGCCAAGCTCTCGAAAGCGCCGAACCAGGTTTTTTAAGATCAATCGGACCCCTTTGTAAGGTCTAGCAAAACCCTCCAGAAAGATACTTCGGAACATGATGCAAAACTGCCCCCAGTCCATATCATGCTCCTTGGCGTTCCCGTACCACATCAAGGGACACAGGATCATTTCAATCAACAAAGGATCCGAGAAAATCTCCTCGAGAATCTTTCGGGTCGAACAATCAAAGTCCTCTTGCTTAAGATCGTCATAGTCGGCCAATGTCACTAGCAGTTTGGCAAACGCATCCTTTTGGTGAGGAAACTTGTCTGCAACTTGACTTTGAAAAAACTCGATGTCGTTGTCAAAACACAACTCGACACCAGGAAATGCGATGCTCGAACCGCGCTGCTGTGCCAGCTTAAAGTCATCCCACCGAAAACGCAGTTGCTTGAGCAACCTTGCAAACGGACCTTTCTTGGCACCGCGCTCGGTGAAGTTGGTCATCGCATGCAAGCCGACATCGTAGTCCCTGCCATTGAGCCGATAAAAAGAATTCAGCCCGCCAATCGTCCAGTGCTTCTCCAAGATACAAACCCGATGGTCGTACATGGCCAAACGGATGCCGGCGGCAAGCCCGCTCATCCCAGCACCGATGATGATCGTATCGAAGTCAGTACTTGCAGGTTCGGCGGTCATGGAGGAAGACATAGAGTTATTGAGGTTCGAGGACGATCCCATCAAACCAAGCGGTTCCTTCGGCACCAAACATTCCGATCGATACGATCGCTTCTCGGGCTTCCAGTGGGACATTGAACGTCCGCTCTTCGAGCTTCCAATTCCTAGTACCCTTGAACCCACCAACGTAGTTGTAACCGATCCGATTTCGGTTCGAATCAAACCACTGGATCGCAATCGAAGGGGACTTTTCCTTGTCCCTACCAACCTTAACGTTCTCAAGTTTCAACCACGTTCCAAGCTTGATCTTCTTGACCGCACGACCGTCGATGGGCATGCCTTGCAAGAGCATGTTGGGTAGCTGCGGGTCGGAACTTTGAAACTCGACGACATGCTTCCCCTCAGGAGCCTGGTCGTCTGCGATCTGCTTGCAACCGAATTGATAGTACCAGCCGGGGATATGGAAGTCCCGAATCAGCGGCTCTTCAAAACCGGTGTTTGCCAAGGCCGGATGTTTCGGATCCGGTTGAACGGTACGATTCTTCTCAGCATCGCCGGTCATCGGAACAAATAATGTTGGCGTCAAAGCCTCCTTCTCCAGCTTGTCCCCCTTCTTGCGCATCAGATACAGCATTTGCTGATACCGCTCGCCCACGGGAATCACCATCATGCCACCTTCCTTGAGCTGCTCGACCAGCGGCTTAGGGACATCGGCAGGCGAACAAGTCACAATGATCTTGTCAAAAGGTGCGGCTTCAGGCCAACCCTTAAACCCATCGCCGATGCGACAGTGAACATTCTTGTACCCCAGATTGGCCAAGAGCTCGGTGGTTCTTTGCCCGAGATCCTCGACGATCTCGATGGTGTAAACGTCTTGCACCAAGGGACTTAAAATCGCCGCTTGATAACCGCTTCCAGTGCCGATCTCAAGCACCTTGTCGGTCGGCGTGGGCTGCAGAGCTTCGGTCATCAACGAGACGATAAATGGGCTGCTGATGGTCTGCGATTCGCCGATGGGAATCGCGATATCCAGATAAGCCTGCCGAACGTACTGGGGAGGCACAAATTCATGCCGCAATGTCTTGGCTACCGAGTCAAGTACGCGGGGGTCTTTGATCCCGCCGGGAATCAGAACGTTTCGAATCAAACGCTCGCGCTCCACGGCATAAGGATCCTTGGAGTCGCTTTGCTGAGCGATCGCGATGCTGCAAATGGTCCACCACAGCAACCCAAAGGATGCTGCAAATCGAGTATGGATCGAGCCAATCATTGCATGCCTCCTTTGGGGCCCTCGATGGGCCAACGCGCGCTAGTCCATGCTGACGCGCTCGACGTATTCACCGGTTCGCGTATCGATCTTGATGACGTTGCCTTCCTTGATAAATCCAGGGACCTGGAACTCACCTCCGGTCTCGGTCTTGGCTGGCTTGGTCACACTCGTTGCCGTATCGCCTCGCACACCAGGCTCGGTCTCGATGACCTTCAAGGTCACGTGCGAAGGAGGGGTCAAGGTGATCGGATTGCCATTGTAAAGCACCATCGCAACGGGCATCCCCTCTTTGAGGTACTTCCAGTTGTCATCGACTTGCTCGGAAGTCAATTCGTATTGCTCGTAGCTCTTGTTGTCCATAAAGACAAACGTCCCAGCTTGGTTGTAAAGAAACTGGGTCTCGAGTTCTTCGACGTCGGCCACTTCGAGCTCATCACCACCCTTGAGCGTCCGATCCAAGACCGTGTTTCGGATCAAGTTCTTCAGCTTGCACTTGTAGAGTGCATTGCCTTTTCCAGGCTTCACAAAGTTCACTTCGGTGAGCAAATAGGGTTCGCCATCAATTTGAACTTTTAAGCCTTTTCGCAAGTCGCTGGTTTTGTAGGTGGCCACAGTGTTTCCGTTTTCTAATCGCTGGGGACAGGGTGACTGATAAGTCGGGCATTTTAAGGATTCTTTTTTAAATTGTCTTGCCCCCAAAATCGACAAATCACGAGTTTTCGTTTGGCAAAAAGTCCGAAAATCCTCGGGCCAGTTGCGTGGATCGCATAGAAACCGGTTAGGATAGACGTGTTTTTGGTCTCGGGCTGCCAATTTCCTCGAAGCATAGGATCGACCACCAGGCATGAGTTTGGACCGCGTTGTGCAACCCCTCGTCGCCTGCTTAGGGAACCCCGTAGGAGGGAATCCAACCCAGTTTGTGATGACCCGACTGGTCCGCGAAGCCGAATTGGATTGGCGTTTCTTCACCTCCGAAGTCCCCCCAGAACTCTTCGAAACCGCCTTTCGGGGCATCCAAGCCTTAGGAATGTCCGGTGCAGCCATCCTGCCCCCGTTTCAATCGTCCATGGAATCCTACCTAGGTTCCATCAGCCCCAAAGCCAAAGCGCTCGGGGTGGTCCAAGTCGCAAAATGGGAATCCAACCAGTGGGTCGGTGACGAGACCCTCACCAACGCAATGCTCCGGTCCCTTACCCATCGGATCTCCTCACTGGTCGAGCAGCACAGCACCGACAACCAAGACACCTTCAGCCCACAATCCATCGGCGTCGTCGGCACCACAGGGTTGGTCCAAGCCCTCGAACTCTCACGTGCAGACATCCCTGGCGACTACAGCGTTTTCCCATTCGACCTCGCCAATCGCAAAACGAACCAAAGCCAACCAGAGACTCCAACTGCCGAGCCCTCGGGAGTCGCGCAAGCTCACAAGCAGGACCCTGAGGAACCCGACGATTCCTCAGATCGCCCAATAAAAGCGTTGATCATCGAAGGATTTGATGCGATCATGGGACTTAGCAGCCATGCCCGAGGGCGGTTGCTCAAAGAGGCCAACTGGGCTCACAGTCCACTTGCCATCTTTGCCCCTCCCCCGACGGGTTGGATTGAAGCGACCAAAGAACGTTCGCAGTGCATCGAAGAGCTACAATCTCGCGGCCTTTGGATCATCGACGAACTGGATGTCTTGACCCATCAATTCGCCCTGAACTTTGAATTCTGGACCGGATACGAAGCCCCCTTGGATTCGATCCGTGAATCCTTAGAAGAATACTTGCAATGGTAACTCGACGCGCACTGTTAACCCAAGCTGCCAACGGATTTGGAGCCGTAGCCTTCACCGCCTTGATGGCACAGGCCCAAGACGCCGCGACAAAAGCCCAGTCTGCACAAGGCAATCTCCATTTTCCAGCCAGAGCCAAAAGCGTCATTTTTTTGTACATGGACGGTGGTCCATCTCAAGTCGACACCTTCGACCCCAAACCGCTTCTGACAAAGCATCAGGGACGCAACCCCGCTGAGCTTTTCGAAGTCGCACCGACGCAGTTCAACAACAACGGCACCATCTTGGGTAGCCCATGGACCTTCGAGAAACACGGCCAAAGCGGCATTGAAATCAGCAGCCTGTTTCCTAACATCGCCAAACATGCCGACAAACTTGCTGTTGTCCGCTCGATGACTTCCAAGTTTCCTGAACACACCTCGGCCAACTACTTCCTACATACCGGACACGGACTTCAAGGGCGCCCGAGCATGGGAGCGTGGGTCACCTACGGACTCGGCTCCCAATGCGAAGACTTACCGGGCTTCATTATCCTCAACGGAGGACTGATCCCACCTGGCGGACTGGACTGCTTTGGAAGCGGCTTTCTACCGGCCAGCTACCAAGGTTCCGTGCTGCGTCCCAGCGGAAACAGCTTAGCGAATGTTCGCCCCTTAGAACCAACTCCTGATCTTCAAAAACGCAAACTCGAATTGCTTCGGCAACTCGATCAGCAAACCGTCGAACGATACGGTCAGCACGATGCGATCGAATCGGCCATCGCAAACTATGAACTCGCCTTCAAAATGCAATCGGCAGTTCCGCAGGTCTGCGACATCTCCCAGGAAACCGCGCAAACCCAATCGATGTACGGGATCGACCATCCGTATGGTCCCACCACGGTCTTTGCTCGCGAATGCCTGATGGCTCGAAGACTTGTCGAACGAGGCGTGCGATTTATCCAATTGACTTGCCCAAGCGTCGGACACGACCGATGGGATCAGCACGCCAATCTCAAAGCCGGACATGAACAAAACGCCAAAGCCGTCGACCAACCCATCGCTGCACTCCTGGAAGATCTCCAACAACGAGGCCTCCTGGAATCTACTTTGATCATTTGGGCAGGTGAATTCGGACGCACGCCCTTTGCCCAAGGAGCCGACGGTCGCGACCACAACCCCTTCGGTTTTTCTATCTGGCTAGCAGGTGGTGGCATCCAAGGTGGAACGGTCTATGGAGCCACCGACGAGTTCGGATACAAAGCGGTCGAAAACAAAGTCGAAATGCACGACCTGCATGCAACCATGCTCTACTGCCTTGGATTAGACCACACCCGCTCCACATTCCGATTCAGCGGACGAGATATGCGTCTGACCGATGTGCACGGCAAAGTGATTTTCGACATCTTGGCCTAACTCATCCATGCGACATTCCTATATGAGATTCACAACCGCTCTTGCCGCACTGTTTTGCTTAAGCACCCTGGTCTTTGCAACGACCAAGTCCACCTATGCGTTTGACTCTGCCGGCACGTCCAATCCACCCAACATCGTTCTGATTTTTGCCGATGATCTGGGGTACGGGGATCTAGGTTGCTACGGTGAGAAACGATGGAACACTCCCAACATCGATTCGATCGCCAAGCAAGGTGTGCGATTCACCGATTTCCATTCCTCGCAACCGGTCTGCTCGGCCTCCAGAGCCAGCTTGCTAACAGGTTGCTATGCCAACCGGATCGGTATCCACGGTGCCCTAGGCCCTTCGGCTAAAAACGGGATCCACGACGATGAAGTCCTCCTCTCAGAAATGCTCAAGGCCCAAGGCTATAAAACTTGCGCTGTCGGTAAATGGCACCTGGGACACCACCAAAAATTCCTTCCGCTACAACATGGCTTCGATCGATACCTCGGCCTGCCCTACTCCAATGACATGTGGCCCCACGGCCCTGTGGTCAAAGCCGGCACTTTTCCCGAACTACCTCTGATTCGCGGTAACGAAATCATCGATGCCGACGTCGATGCCAACGACCAGAAACGATTGACCCAGCAGTACAGCGATTTTGCACTGGAGTTTCTCCAAGACTCCAAAGACAGCCCTTTTTTCTTGTACTTTGCGCACTCCTTTCCCCACGTTCCCCTCTATGCAGGGGACGACTTCCAAGGCAAATCCAAAGGAGGTATCTATGGAGATGTCCTCGAAGAATTCGATGCCACCGTCGGAAGAATCCTGACGTTCCTTGCGAAAAATCAACTGCAAGAAAACACCCTCGTCCTCTTTACCAGCGACAACGGGCCATGGCTAACCTACGGCCAACACGCGGGAACCGCCGGGCCACTTCGAGAAGGCAAAGGGACCGTCTACGAAGGAGGAACCCGAGTCCCGTTGGTCGCCATGTGGCCAGGGCATATCCCCGCAGGAAGCGTCCAAGACCAAACCGCGATGACCATCGATATCCTACCGACCATAGCGCGCATCACTCAATCCCCTTTGCCATCGCAACCCATCGATGGACTCGATATCCTCGATCTGCTTAGCTGCAAACCCGATGCGAAATGCCCCCACGATGCCTTCTATCACTACTTTCGCCAAGGAGAACTCCAAGCCATCCGAAGCGGCCCATGGAAGTTGATGCTGCCGCATGATGCCTACTGCATCGTCCCTGATCAACCCGGTGCCGACGGCAAGCCAGGCAAGTCCCAGATCCGAAAAATCACACAACCGGAGCTTTACCATCTGGGAAACGATCTAGGCGAAACCACCAACTTGATCAACGAACAACCCGAGGTTCTGGCCCAATTACTAAAATTGGCCGAGCAAGGCCGACAAGTGCTCGGGGATTCACTGACCAAAACCCAAGGCTCAGGCGTTCGTCCTTCGGGATCGATCCAGTAACGCCTTCAAAACAGAAAGCCAATCGATGAAGTCAGTGGCTTGGTTAGGTGCCAGCGACGGATGGTATTGCAAAGATCTCCAGAGGGCTGCCAATCTTGACCATTGGCCAGAACCTATCGAAATCCATCCCGTCGCTTTCGGGGATCTTCAAGTCGCATTTCGAGGAGGAGCTTCTAGCGAATTTTCCGCAGAAGCAAACCCGCCGCACGCTGGTCGACCGCAGCCCTACGATGCACTCCTGGTTCGAACCATGCCCCTTGGCTCACTCGAACAAACCATCTTCCGAATGAACGCGTTGCACGTAGCCCAAAGCAACGGTAGCCGCATCATCAATCCACCAAGATCTCTGGAAATCGCCATCGACAAATGGCTCACCCTAGAAACCGTGCGCCGCTGCGGACTTGCTATCCCCAGAACCATCTGTTGCCAAACACGAGACCACGCCATGGCGGCTTGGGAGAGCCTAGGCCGCTGCTGCGTCGTCAAACCGATCTTCGGCGGTGAAGGACGAGGGATCTTGCAAGTCACCGATAGCGATATGGCTTGGAGGGTCTTCTCAACCCTGGAACAACTCCGCGCGGTGATCTATTGCCAAGAGTTCCTCGAAGGCCCCGGATACGACCTGCGTCTGCTGGTCATCGGCGATGCCCTTTTTTGTGTCAAACGATCCGGAAACGGTGACTGGAGAACCAACGTCGCTCGAGGTGGCTCAGCCCAGATGCATGAGCCATCGTTCGACCAAATGCAAATGGCATTCAAAGCCTGCCGGGCCGTCGGTGCTTGGATGGCAGGCATCGATATCCTGACCGACTCCAACGGACGAGATGTCATCCTCGAAGTCAACGCAGTTCCAGGCTGGAAAGCTACGGCCAAAGCGCTCGATGTCGATATCGCCCGAGTCTTGCTGGAGAAATTGTTTTTTTGCTCTCTATGAATCCATGCCCAGCACAAAAGAACCGGACCATGAGTAACAAAAACTCATGGAGAACTCGCTTTTTATGCACGATGAGCAGTTCCAATAGGTTTTAGGCACTCTCGGCCAACGGTCCTGGGACAACGCGACGGTCCTTATTATAATCCTAGTTGGCCCGCTCCTCCCTGCCACCTACTTTCCTCTCTAGCTCTTCTTAGGTGTTACCATTTCCTACGAAACTCCCTCCCAGCCTGCAGAGCCCCGCCAGTCAGACCCCGCTCACCAAGCAGCGTTGGACTCAGCCAGACTCAAAGCTTATTTGCGCCTGATCCCGATCCTCTTTATTTGCTACATCATCGCCTACATCGATCGCAACAATGTCGCGATCGCCAAACTGACGATGGAGGAGGACATGCCGTCGTTCGACGCGGCCGTGTTCGGTTTCGGAGGAGGTATCTTTTTCCTGGGCTACTTCCTACTGGAAATCCCAGGCTCTCTGATCGTCGAACGCTGGAGCGCTCGCAAGTGGATCTGCCGAATTATGATCACCTGGGGGATCATGGCAGCCATGACCGCCTTCGTCAAAACACCAATGCACTTCTACACCGTACGATTCCTGCTGGGTGTTGCCGAAGCCGGTTTTTTTCCTGGCGTCATCGTTTACCTGAGCCACTGGTTCACCCAGAAAGATCGCGCCCGAGCCATCTCCTACTTTCTAATCGCCTCACCGGTCGCCATGATCATCGGCCCATGGGTCTCCCAATGGTTCATCGATATCGGAAGGACCGTCGTGGTCGACGGCCAGACCATCACCCATCCTGCCGTTTTTGGGCTCAAGGGTTGGCAATGGATCTACATCATCTGGGGCATCCCCGCAGTGCTTTTTGGCCTCTACGTTCTAATCGGCCTGACGGATCGGCCCAACCAGGCCAAGTGGCTCACACCCCAAGAACGCGATGCCCTGGAATCCGAATTGGCTAGAGAAAAAGCCCTCCATCAACAAAGAGGTCACATGAGTGTCATGCAAGCCCTCAGCAGCCCCAAAGTCCTCCTGCTCTCGGCAGCCTACTTCGGTATCGTCACGGCCAACTATGGGATCGAACTGTTTCTCCCAAGCGTCTTCAAAGAGTGGTATCCCAATCTAGAGCCCTCCAAAATCGCCCAAATCGTGATGATCCCCTCGCTCCTGGTCATCCCAGGTCAACTGTTCATCGGTTGGTCCTCGGATCGACTCCAAGAACGACGCTGGCACTCAGTCCTGCCAGTGGTCATCGGTGCGATCTTCTTGGTCCTTGCCACGCAAACCAAAGGAACCCTATGGGCGACCATCCTCTGCTTTACCGTCGCTGCCGCCGGGATGAAATCCTACATGCCCGCCTTCTGGGCCCTACCGAGCCTGTTCCTAACCGCCTCAGCCGCAGCAGGCAGCGTGGGTATGATCAACTCGGTGGGAAACCTCGGTGGTTTCCTCGGCCCATTTGTGATGGGAAAAGTCCAACAAACCCTTCAATCGTATCACTACGGTCTGCTATTCCTGGCAGTTACCAGCACCCTGTCTGCCCTGCTGATTTCATTCCTGCCTTTTCGTAATACCAAAGACCCCCAAGACCACGACTAACCGATACCGATCGCCTAGATGCGGTTGTGCTTCAACCAACTCCCCTTGGATCCAATAGGCTTGACCGACTCTGCAGAAAGAGCATCCGTCGGCAAGTCGATCGTAATCGTAGTGCCTTGACCTAACTCGCTCTCAAGCTGAAATGTCCCCCGGAGCGACTCAACAATGTTGAGCACAATGCTCAGCCCCAACCCAGATCCCCGAGGTGTCGTCGCAGGATTGCGTCCGGTGTTGCTGCGAAAAAATCGATTGCCGATCTTCTGCTGATCCGCTTTCGAAATCCCAATCCCAGTGTCCTTGACTTCCAATCGGCAAGTCCCCTTGGTTGTATCGCTGGACAAACTTACCCAAATCCGTCCTCCAGATTCGGTGTACTTGATCGCATTCTCGATCAGATTCTGGACGATGAAACGCAAATGGACCGGGTTGGCATTGACCACCGCCGGCTCGCACTTGGTCAATTCGATCTCTATCCCTTTCTCACTTGCCAACGCTTCAAACAAATCCATCGCTTGTGTGACCTGACGCTCCCAAGCCACAGGTTGCTTGGTGGCAGAACCATTCTCAGAACTGACTTCCCCCAAGAGCAACAGTTGATTGACGATCTTATTAAGATAATTGCACTCGATGACCACCTTCTCGAGCATCTCCCCAGTCTTGCCATCGCTGATCCGATTCGAAACGACTTCGACGTTGCTCATGATTGCCGCCAGAGGACCTCGTAACTGATGAGCCGAATTGGCAATCCAGTCCTCGTTGCTCCGCACATGGCTTCGAGTCCTTTCCAACAGTCCGTTGATCGTCGAAGCGAGGCGATCGATCTCGTCCCGGTTCCCATTCCGATGGATCGTACCATCTTCGGTCACCTGAATCTGATCGGTCTGCTTGGCCAAACTCTGCAAGGGTGCAAGCAACCATCTTGCGACCAGCCAGGCAAGGGGCGGCACCAGCAAAACCAATCCGCCCACCAGCGGCAGTATCCAGCCGTTGAGTTCCTGCATCGCTAAAGACACCAAGTCCGTTGGGCAACCCACCTGCAACGTCGCCGGCTTGGCGATGTATCGCTTTTCATTGGGTGCCGAAGGATCCAGCACCAAGAACTCAAGCTGGCGATTGACCAACCGAAATCCACCTACCTCTTGGATCGCTTGGTCGTTGCGATTGACTCCCTCAATCGGTCCGGGGGAACTGATCGAACTCCATAACGTCTTGCCATCCTCGTCGATCAGGTTCAAAAAGTGCCTATAAACCGGATGGATCGAAACACGCCGATTCCAACGCCCAGCCCTGAGCTCATCGAAAGGATACGACTCATTGCGCAAGACTGCGTGAAAATCCTTGGCAACATCGATCAACTCACGATCGATCTGAGAAACGACAAGCCATTGAAAAGAGGCTCGTGAGACCAAACCGATCGTCGCGGCAGATAACCAAGTCGCTAGGACCAGGATGATCGCCGCTTTGGTTGTCATTTTAAGATTGGACCAAGCGAACATCGAATGGCACCGATTACGAAGCGATCGAGCTTTCGCCATCAGAGCTGTGCTCATCAGCATACTTAGCCCCTTGGGGAGGATTCTCCGAAAGCATGTATCCTCGCCCCCGAATCGTGTGGATCAGCGCCTTGGTAAACCCGCGATCGACCTTGCTCCGCAACCGATTGATATGCACCTCGATCACATTCGTTTCGCTCTCCCAATTGCTCTCCCACAACTGGTGATAAAGCATCTTCCTAGAAAGGACTTGGTTCTCGTGTCGGATGAAGAGTTCCAAGAGGGAAATCTCGGTGGGTGATAGCCGCAACTCCCTTCCTTCTCGAAAGGCTCTGCGGGTGGTCAGTTCCAATCGCAACGGACCAAACGACAGGACCGGTCCTTCTTGCTGCTGGTTCCTGCGGATGTTGGCAACGATCCTGGCATGGAGCTCCTTGAGCTCAAAGGGCTTGACCAAATAATCATCAGCTCCGGCCATCAATCCATGGACCCGATGCTCGGTGGTGCCCAAGGCACTGATGATCAGAATCGGCGTTTGATCCCGTTGTGATCGCACGGTTTTTAATAGGTCGAAACCCGACTCGCCAGCAAGCATCAGATCGAGCACCACTGCATCGGGTCTTTGCGTACGAATCTGCTCCAAGCCATCCTTGACATTCGACACGACAACCGTATCGATATGTTCATCCGTGAGCCCTTCGCGCACTGCGTCAGAGAGAGCCGGATCGTCTTCAACCAATAAAACCTTAGTAGGCATATTGAAACCCTAAAACCCTGTTGTAAGAGAAACCTTGTCAGCATCACGGTACAAGGCAGTTGGCAGGGTATTAGGGTCAAGCTCAGTTGGACGGGGACTTGTGATGGCTCTGCAATACCGCTGCAGCAAAACCAATCAAATCCCCACGCTGCTTGGCATGATCCTTCATCGGCTCGTACTCGCCCGAAGCGCTCGAGAGCTCAATGAGTGAAGGTGCAACGCCAAACGGCCGCATCCCCTCAGGCATTGAACGCATCAAGTATTTGGCTGCCTCACCGGGCCGCCCAATCCTCGCGAGCAAATCGGCATAAGTCTCGATTCCGATCGAACCATGCTCCTGCAAATCCAACGACTCCGCTTTTTGCCTGAAGACTCTCAAGGCCGCTTCGACATGCTCTCCCAGCAACGCGCGAAACCATGCCAGACTCATCGGATAAAGGTCTGCAAATGGCTCTTCGCTCGAGTACTGATACTGCGCATGCAACTGACGACCATACTCAGCCAAATCGGCTGCAAGTCTCGAAACTTGCGGATCATCCAGAACGCGTGCGAATCGAACCGTCGAAGCCAAGTGGGTTGTATCCAGATGATACGTTCCATCGCGCAGCAAACCAGGCACTAGACTTAACCAAGCACCGATGGTCTGCTCACTAGGCTCCTGCACATCCGGCTTACGCCTCTTGATATCGGCGATCAAATTCGCAAGCAGTTCCTGATGAACATGCTTGACCAAAGCCTCCACCGCCGCTTGCTGATCGGTTCGTCCACGCATCGCGACGATCGAATCAAGCATGGTGATGGTATTGCACGTACCCCGCATCTTCAAACACAGATCGGTACCACGGCCAATGTTGATCCCTTCGTGCACGTAGAGATTGAGCAACAGGTCCAAGTTGTCCTGAGTCGGCTCGATCTGCGACATCGCCTCCGATGCAAATGCATCATCGCCTACAGCCCGCAGATACATCCAACCCTCTTGCAACCGACCCGAACGCATCAACCCTCCGCCGACTTCGCGACACGCATCCAAAAGACGCTTGTCCAACTCGTCCTGCACACTAGGTTCAATCTTGGTCGCTGCCGATTTGTTTCCGTGTGAGCCGATGCTATCGACATGCACTGGAGGCAAACCCAGCTCCACTCGATGCAACATCTTACGAGCCTCGAACAACTCCGGATACAACTTCTGTTGTCTCATTCGATCCACTAATTCTCGGGCGGCTGCAATAAGCCCCTGCTCGTTTGCAATCTGCTCGAGTGCCATGAAGTCGTTGTTAGCTTTCGATTCCGTAGGATTATGCATTGTGTAAACTGCCGACCTTTAAACTACAAAATGGCCAAAGGGTTTCGCGGATGTTCCAAAGTTCCTCGAATTATTCCCAAACGATTTTCGGCTTTCAAGGTTTTCCAAACCGTCGAGCCATCAATTTTCCCTTGCAAAAGATTGCTATAAAGCTCCCATAGCTTTTGCAATTCCAACGCTGGTGCGTCGCGCAAAATTTCCACGCGAAATTTGGTTATCTTCCTGGCGATCAACTTGCCTACCACCTCCGCTCCACTTTGCGCATTACCGTTGTATAAGGTATTGCGACATCCAATGTCGGCATGAAGCACATGCTCGACCCCAATTCGATCGCGCAACTTGACCTCATGCCGATCGCACGGACGACCACAATCGGTCTTGCTAGTGCCCGGCGAAAGCACCGTGCAAAAAACACAATGCTCCATATGAAACATCGGCATGTGCTGATGGATTACAATTTCCACCCATTCCGGGGGTACGCCCGTAATAAACTCCATCAACTGATCGCGATTGAGATCATAAGATGCCGTCACATGCGATGCACCTTGATCCATAAGCCATTTGGCTGTTAGCGGATTGGTCACGTTTAGCGAAAAATCAACATCTGCTGGTATCCCGTGCTCGCGAGCATACCGCAAAGCAGCCAAGTTCCTCACAAGCCATCCATCTGCAGGATGCTTGTGCAAGGCCTTGAACAACCCGTATTCTCCCTCTTTTAATATTCGCAAAGTCGTTAGATAAATCCTTGCCCCAACCCTGTGAGCTCGATCCACCGCTTCTTTGTACTGGCGAATATCATGAAACTCTACCGCAATGTCCCTGGCGCCTGCCCCAAGCAATGCTTCAAGCTGCCCCATCGTGCGGCACAAGACTCGTAACCTAGGGGACGATTCAACAGACTCCAAAACACTAACAGCCTTGACTTGCTCGAGCAACCTGGCAGCAACCCCATGCTGGCGCACCTGGCGACCTGCAGCGCTTTGACGCGTCGCATCGACCGATTCGACCATTCGCTTTCGCAACTCTCCCAATACCGACAAAGGCAACATCGGCTGGCCCTGGATGTCTATTTGGCAATCCTGGATCCGGTAAGGCGTATTGCCCAGCCGATTCAACTGCTCAGAAATCCCTTGCTGCGTCGCTGGATGCTTTTGCGCTGCAGCCGGCACATAGTCATGCTCGATCGCAAACGACCATTCGCTTTCCTTAAGCCCCTCGCGATGCTCACTCCAAGAGACTTCCAATCGGATCGGTTTGCCCACAGCGACCAAACCAGTAATCCTCAATGGCAACCTCCGCTCAAACCCCTCTTTGGCAAAGGTCGCTCGCCACCTTTTGGACAACTTCGGTGCGTCGGTCTGCCAAATCGCTTGACCCTCGCTGAGAAGTGCGTCTCGAACCAACCCCTTTTGAAACTCCAACTCCACTTGCCCAGGTCCAGCTTGCTCGACACTCTGATGATTCACAAAGATCTGAAATATTCGCCCACCAACCTCACTACCCGCAGCCCGATCCCCCTGAAAAACGACCCCATCCCCTTTCGAAAGCGGTGCACTCAACTGTGCGACCACTCGATCTCCCTTCTTGCGTACCACCCGCCCAACTTCTACCCCCTGCTTGGCACTGGTCAATCCAGGCACCAATCGCTTGTGATTGCATCCTTCAAGCCAACCTGGGGAAAAACCACGAGAGAAACTCAACTCCATCTCTCGCTTGGACTCCTGGTCCAATACCACCCTCCTACCCTCCATCGATTCATCGATCGCCCGCCGATAATGCCGCACAATATTGGCTACGTATTCAGGCGACTTCAATCGACCCTCGATCTTCAGCGATGATACCCCAGCGTCGATCAAATCTGGTATGTGCTCATAAGCCGCCAAATCCTGCGGCGAAAGCAAGTACTTCATGTCCCCAAGATCCATCGACTTGCCATCGCTAATCAACTCATAATCAAGTCGACAAGCCTGCGCACACTGACCTCGATTGGCCGAACGCCCCCCCAAAGATTCACTCGTCAAACACTGGCCGCTATAAGCCACACACAGGGCACCATGAACAAACGTCTCGACAGGCATCGACGTTTGCGATGTGATCTTGCGTATCTCGCTGAGCGAACACTCTCTTGCCAATACCACCCGATCGATCCCAAGAGTCTCGATCGCCGCGATCGTCTGAGAACATGTCATCGTCATCTGCGTGCTCGCATGCACACTGAGATCAGGGCAAATCTCATGGATCAGCCCCACAGCACCCAAGTCTTGAACCAACACCGCATCGACCCCAGACTCGGCAATCGCGCGCACATGATGCTCAAACGACTCAAGCTCATCGGTGAAAATCAAGGTATTGAGCGTCACAAACCCCGATACCCCTCGTCGGTGCAGGTGAGCCATCAGACTGGGCAACTCCTCGATGCTGAAATTCACCGCACGTGCACGTGCGTTAAATCCCGCTGCCATGCCAAAGTAGATCGCATCGGCTCCGTTCTCAACGGCCGCATGCACACAGTCCCAATTTCCCGCAGGTGCTAGCAGCTCGGGCGCCAGCCCCCCTCGGGATCTCTTTGTCTTCATCGTCGATTGCCTAACGCCTTTTCATCTGCTAACGCCTGGAAACCTTCATACCCATCGGACTGAGAATTCCCAACGAATTTCAAGCATTGTAAAAGGCAAGTTCGTTTTTGAAAACGACAAACAATCAGGCCACGCAGACTAAATCACACCCGCAGTCGCCTGAGGTTTGGGCAACTCCCCAAGGAGCCTTGCCACAATCGCGTCAGCATCGATCCCCTCGGCTTGAGCCCCAAACGTCGGTACGATCCGATGACGCAACACCGGTGCAGCCAACGCTTGGATGTCCTCAGTCGTCACATGCAAGCGTCCATGCAAAAGCGCTCTGGCCTTGCTGGCAACCACGATCTGCTGGCAAGCTCTCGGACCAGGTCCCCATTGCACCCAAGGCCCTACCCACTTGGGCGCCGAAGTCTCCTTGGGCCTAAGCGATCGAACAAGGTCCAGCACATACTGCTTGACATGCTCTGGAAGCGGAACCACACGCACGATTCCCTGGTACTCGATGATCTCTTGCCCAGTGATCACAGGTTGAATGCTCCCAGAAAAACTCCCCGTCGTGCGATCGATGATTTCACCCTCCTGCTCGCGACTCGGATAATCAACCACCGTCTGAAACAAAAAACGATCGCGCTGAGCCTCAGGCAACGGATAAGTCCCCTCTTGCTCGATCGGATTTTGAGTCGCCAAGACAAAAAACGGCTCGGAAAGTTTATAAGTCTTCCCGCCGATGGTCACCGCATGCTCTTGCATCGCCTCAAGCAACGCCGCCTGGGTTTTCGGAGGCGTTCGGTTGATCTCATCGGCCAAGAGGATCTGAGTAAATACAGGACCCTTCACGAAACTTAACTGCCTAGCTCCCGACTCGCTCTGCTGAATGATGTCGGTCCCTGTAATATCCGCAGGCATCAAGTCTGGCGTGAACTGAATGCGATGAAAGTCCAAGTCCATGGCTTGAGCCAACGAGCGAACCATCAACGTCTTTGCAAGCCCTGGCACCCCTTCAAGCAAGCAATGACCACCAGCTAGCATCGCGATCAACAACTGCTCGATCGTCGCATCTTGCCCAACAATCACCTGAGAGACCTGCTCCTTGATTTTCGCAAACGACTCTCTCAGCGATTTTGCGCGAGCGATGTCTTCAGACGACGGAGGAGGCAATACAGTGCTCATGTGAATGCAACCGATGGCAAGGGGTGGGAATTCGAAGGAGGGAATCAACGCCGACAGTCTACTCCAACCGACGGGCAAAAGGTTGCTTTTGCACCAAGAAAATCCTGCCCGAGTATTAGCGCTTGGGACGCACCAAGCCTGGCTGCACGTCCAAATCCAATGAATCAAACCGTCCTCGACGAATCTTCTCCCAGGCCAGCGCCCCCATCGCAGCGTTGTCCGTGCACCACTGCGGCTTGGCAATCACAAGCTCGACCTGACGCTTAGAACACTCCTGGGCAAGCTGATCTCGGAACGACCGATTCGCTGCCACCCCGCCCCCGACACACAGCCGACTTAAGTTTGTCTTCTTCAAGGCCAAAAGGGACTTGGCTACCAAACAGTCGATAACGGCTTGTTGAAATCCCGCTGCGATATCGGCTCGCTCCTTGGGATCCAATTGCACTCCGACATGCTCTGGTTGGCTCGAACCGGCAATGCGGTAGCGGACCGCCGTTTTGAGTCCCGAAAAACTGAAATCCAATCGCTTGGTATCCTCGATCAGCGGCCTTGGAAATCGAATCGCTTGGGGATCCCCCTGCTGGGCCAATTTCGAAAGCGCTGGCCCACCCGGAAACGGCAATCCCAACATCACCGCAACTTTGTCAAAAGCTTCCCCGGCCGCATCGTCGATCGTCCCACCCAAATAATCCCAGCCAAGCGGATCGTCGCAGCGGTACAAAGAGGTGTGACCTCCACTGACTATAAACCCAACGCACGGATAGATGGATTCCTTGGTGTCCAATCCGCAAGCATAGATATGGGCTTGGATGTGATTGATCCCGACGATCGGTAGATTCCAAGCCAGGGCCAAGCCCTTGGCTGCCGCAAGCCCTACGATCAAGGATCCGGGCAACCCGGGAAAAGTTGCCACGGCGATCGCGCGGAGTTGCTCCGGCGTGCATCGCGAGTCGCGCAATGCCGTATCGATCACAGGCAAGATCCGTTCCAAATGCGCTCTAGCGGCGATCTCGGGCACCACTCCAGCGAACTTTTCATGAAAAGCCTCCTGCGTTGCGACGCACTCGGAAATCACCTTTCCTGCCGAGTCGATCACAGCGCAAGCCGTCTCATCGCAAGTCGACTCGATCGCTAGTAGATACTCAGACGCCACAGCGATTTACTCCAAGTCAAAACTGCGTCCAAGCCGCGTTTTCAATAGATTCTTGACGCGCGGCCAATCGACCGGAACCTCTTCGAGCGCCAAAGGATGCGATATCGGGATGGTGTAAACAAGCCTTTGCACCGAAGCGTCTTCGATCAGCAAAAAAGCTTCGAGCCACTCCTCAAGATAACCGAAATCAAAGAGCATCACCTCAGCGACCCTAGCCCCGTTTTGCACCACCGCATCGCATCCTTGCGGCAACAAAAATCGTATCAGCTTCGAGGACTGCTCAAGCCGCATCCGGCGAATGATATCCAAACAACGCAACTGTCCCGACTTGCTCATCCCCACAAATCGATCGGCGATGAGCGACTGAGTCAGCGGATTTCGACCCCGAACCAATGCGATCGTAGCAAGGTCTGCAATCGAAGCTTCCTCTCGATCGACCAATCCCAAAAGCTGTTCTTCATAACCTCGAATCGGGTGCCGCGATACCAACTCCAACGCCGTGACAGCCAGCTTGCTTGGCGAGACCCCATCCCAAGATTCGATTCCTTCACGTATCCAACGGTTGGCCAATCCTCTTTCCCAAAGACTCTCCAAGGCGATCGCATAATCGCTGTCGGTGCCGTCCTCAAAGTCCATCTCCAGAGAACTGGGCTCACGCCTAAGCCCCACGGCTCGCTGCTGCATCGCTTGGATCGGAACCCTAAAGAAAATCTTCGATGAAGCCTTGAGCGTGCCCAATTCGCTCAAATAGGGTGCGAAACTCGAAGCCCGCTCGACGGAGATCGCTTCGGCCAGCTTGCCCGCACAACGACACACCCGATCGGTGATCTTGCGTCCTTGGGAATATTCGCTGGCTCTCGAGAGCACCACAGGCATCTGCTGTGGTCCTATAGCCAAATGGGATATCAGCGGGAAGTCGCTGTAAGCGTCCTCCACACCGAATTGGTCCCATGCTGCAAGGATCGATGTGAGGATCCTCGGGTCAGATGCGTAACTATTCGAGAGCAAATCCAGCGACGCGGACCGGACCCGCAGATCGCTATGCCCAAGCCACCGAATCAGTTGATTGTCAGATACGGCCATGAAGACTCGTCGATCGACGCTGAGGATCCCAAAATCACCAATAGACTACAAGCTAATCCATGACGATCAAGGTTTCTTCCAATGTATCGCGAAGCGGGACGATAGGCGTTACCGACACCTTTGTCCGTTGGAGCTGCTTGATTTCCCAAGAAAGTCGATCGATCACACTGAGCAACTCCGAGGACGCCGAATCCCCAAGATGCAATCGCAATGCCTTTCGTGTGTCGTGACTAAGAAGTTCTTCGTGTGCAGCCATAATAAGTGTGTTTTCGGAAAAGTAATGACTAGTAAATTATTTATTCGACGGTGACGCTTTTGGCCAAGTTTCGGGGTTTATCCACATCGCAGTTGCGAAGCAAGGCGATATGGTAAGCAAGCAATTGCAGGGGAACAACGCTGACGATCGGTTGCAACGGTTCGGGCACCGAGGGAACAAGAATCACCCTGTCAGCGAGCTTCTCAAGCTGTGCATCGACCGAGTCGGTGATCGCAATGACTGGCCCACCCCTGGCTTTGACCTCCTGAAGATTGCTCATGATCTTGTCATACACCAACCCTTTGGATAGCAAGAACACAGAAGGGGTATGCTCATCGACCAAGGCAATCGGCCCATGCTTCATCTCGGCTGCCGGATAGCCCTCTGCATGGATGTAACTGATTTCCTTGAGTTTCAACGCCCCTTCGAGCGCCGTCGGGAAAAGGTAGTTTCTCCCAAGATACAGCACGTTCGTGGAGTCCTTGAACTCCAACGCAATCTGCTTGATTTGCTCCTCGGTCTGCAAGGCCAACTCGACTTGATCGGCAAGCCCTTCCAAAGCATCGATCCAGCGGAGTCCTGCCTCGAAACTCAAATGCCGCATGCGCCCAAAGTAAAGCGCCAGGAGTCCCAAAACGACTACCTGTGAAGTAAATGCTTTCGTCGATGCAACACCGATCTCCGGTCCAGCATGCAGGTAAATTCCTCCGTCGGCCTCCCTCGCGATACTGCTGCCGATGTTATTGCAAATCGCCAGGGTCGGATGCCCCTTTCGTCGCATTTCACGAAGAGCAGCCAGCGTATCGGCCGTCTCTCCACTTTGCGTAATCCCAAAGACCAAGGTCTGCTTGTCCACCGGCGGATTGCGATACCTAAGCTCGCTTGCATACTCGACCTCTACAGGCATCCTGGCAATTTCTTCGATCATGTACTCGCCAATCAAGGCAGAGTGCCAAGACGTACCGCAACCGGTCAAGATCAATCGCTCGATGTGGCGAAGCTGCGGTACAGTTAAATTCAATCCTCCAAGCTTTGCCGTGGCGCTATCTCGGTCCAATCTCCCTCGAAGCGCATTTCGGATGGCTTCTGGTTGCTGGTAAATCTCCTTGTGCATGAAGTGATCATGACCATCGCAACTATGAGAGTCCTCTCCCTGGGCTAAAACCTGAATGTTCGGCTGCACCGTTACAGAGTCCCGCTGAATCACTTGTATCGAACGCGAAGTCACGATCGCGATCTGGTGGTCCACCAAAGTAATGACCTTGTCGGTCTTGCCATGGAGCGGTGCTGGGTCGCTGGCAATAAACTGCTCGCCTTGGCCAACCCCAATGACCAAGGGACTGCCGCATCGGGCAGCCAACAGAAAATCAGGCTTCCCTTGAAACATCACTACCAGCCCGTAAGTACCGCGAAGTCGACCAACGACTTCCCTCAGCGCTGTTGCATAACAAACCGGAGAGTCATCATCGAAAAGCCCCCGCCCGCGCTGTTCGGCAATCGACTGATGCAATAGATGGGCGATGACCTCGGTATCAGTCTCCGATTGAAAAAAGTAACCAGACTCCATCAATTGATGCTTGAGCTCGGCGTAATTCTCAATCACCCCATTGTGCACCAAAGACAGATCCGATTGCCCCCCAAAATGCGGGTGCGCATTGGCCACCGTGGCAGCACCGTGGGTCGCCCATCTGGTATGGCCTATACCGATTCGACTCGCAACCGGAGATTCACGTACAAGCACATCTAGGTTGGCGATTCGACCAACGCTGCGGCGTCGCTCGAGAACTCCATCGTCCCTGAGCATCGACAACCCCGCACTGTCATAGCCTCGATATTCAAGACGGTAGAGCCCCTGCAAAAGATAATCCGTGGCGTCCGATTTACCCACATAACCAACAATTCCACACATGCTATTCCCCAAATCCGACGCTCAAAAACAACTCAAAAACCCTCACGGCCCAAGACCATCATTACACCGCCGGATCACCGAAAGTCCACTGGTTTACTCTTAAATTCACAAAAAAAATGCCCCATGGATTCTCATGCACCTAACGTCACCCCCTGAGCAAACCGATCAAGGTTCGACTCAGTTCGACTCAAAACCCAACGGAACGATTACGACCACAAGACGTTCGCTAGAACCTGAAATAACCCTTAAACCCAAAACCCCAGCCTCAAGACTCCTCCATCCCCCCCAATCCCTCTCGCTCCGATCGCGTTAACTCATACAGGGAATACAAAAGCTCGACATCGCAAGGCCGCTGCTCGACCGACCGCCTCGAAAACATCCGCTGCTGGGTCGACTGCATCACCGATGCTGGCAACGTCGCCACTTGACCAAACAACTTTGCATAGTTCGTAAAACTCGGAACATTGCTTGTTACAAACCCATACATCGCACTGCATACCCCAATGCTCTTGCCAGTAAAGATGCTGGTGTTAATCGCCGTCTTGCTATAGTCACCGATAAAGCAACCCAAGAACTGCATCTGTGTATTGAACCGACCACTGGGGTACTCCATCGAAATCGGCCCATAAGTATTCTTCAAATCGCTGGTGCATGTTCCCGCACCAAGATTCACCCAACTGCCCACATAAGAGTGCCCCAAAAACCCATGATGCTGTTTATTGGAATAAGGCTCAACAATCGAGGCTTCCACCTCCCCGCCTATCTTTGTGGTGTGCCCAGCACACACCCCATCCTTGAGCGAAGCGTGCTCAAGCACCTTGCACTTTGCACCCAAATACAAAGGACCTCGCAGAAGCGAAAAAGGTCCAACTTGCACATTTCGCTCCAACACAATCGGACCTAGACGCGGATCTAACACAATCGGACTTGCAAGCGAAACATCCGGCCCCACAAACACTCCATCTTGCAACTGACGGTACTGACCCTTGGTCAGCAGAAGCTCCAAATTGCTCGACAAACATGCCATATGCTGACGGATCAAATCATGAGGATACTTGATCGCCTCAACGGAATCGGCCTCCCCAAGTCGCGACGCTCCCTTGGGAACCGACTGAACCAAATAATTCCTACCAATCGCGAGAATCTCCTGGTATGTTTCCTTCGGATGCAAAACCCCAACCACCTCAGCATCCTCTAGATTGCCGTCATACAACCATCGAGTCCCACTCGACTGCGGCTCGCCTAACCAACGCTCGATGGCGCGGTAAGTCGCTGCGCTGGGAACCAACCGCGATGACAACACCAACTTGGGACGATCCTTGAGCGTCGCTGTCCTAGGGTCGCCAAGCAAGGGATAGTCAAATCGCTGAATCGATTGCAAATGCGAACGGGTCAGCCCGTAACAAACCTGACCCGTCCACTCCAGAAGATCCACCAGTCGCAAGGCTCCACAGGTCACCGCACTGGACAACCTCGCTAGCACAACAGGTACCAAACGATCCACACCCAAGTCTTCAACCACGAGGATCGACATCGGCTTATCCCTTCAGTATTTCAGAAATCGTTATTCTTAATGACGGAAGTGTCGCTGGCCTGTAAAGAGCATCGGTATGCGGTGCTCGTTGCATGCTGCAATGACTTCTTCGTCTTTCTTCGATCCACCCGGTTGGATAATCGCAACCACCCCAGCCTTGGCCGCTCGATGGATCGAATCCGGGAAGGGAAAGAACGCATCGGAGGCAAGGATGCTCCCCCGGGACCGATCCCCAGCCTTGGAAATCGCAATCTCAACCGAATCGACTCGACTCATCTGGCCGGCTCCCACTCCCACCAAAGCCGCATCGCGCGCCAGGACGATCGCATTGCTCTTGACATGCCTGACCATCTCCCATCCAAATGCGATATCGTCCCATAGCTCATCGGCCACCGGAACCGAAGTGACGGTCTTCCATGTCAAGTTCGCAGGAGGAAGCGTATCGGACTGCTGAACCAACACCCCGCCACGCACAAACCGAAAATCCAATGGCCGCTGACCTTCGGTTTCTGGGCCCATCGCAATAAGCCGTACATTCTCCCGCCACTTGGGCTTGGTCGATAATATCTCGATCGCTTGAGGCGAAAACTCCGGTGCAACAACCGCCTCTACAAACAACCCAGGCTGACAGAGCACCTCGGCCGTCTCCGCATCCACCATCTGATTGAACCCCAAGATTCCCCCAAAGGCACTCTGCGGATCCCCCGCAAGCGCGTTGCGGCATGCAAACGAAAGCTTGTGCGCCGAAGCCGCTCCGCAGGGGTTGTTGTGCTTGATCACCACCGCCGAAGCCCTCGCGAAACAACGCACAATGTTGTAGGCGCTGTCGGCATCGAGCAAATTGTTATACGACAACTCCTTGCCATGCAACTGCTTGGCACCCACGAGCGAAGTCCCCGTCCAAGGCCTTGAATAAAGAGCTGCTTGTTGATGCGGATTTTCGCCATATCGAAGATCCAGCACTTTGGTCAAATCCATCGTCAGTCGACTGGGCAAAACCTCCTGACTTGACTGGCCCGACGATCCACCAACCTGCTTGGCCAAATACTGGCTGATCGCAAGGTCATACCTTGCTGTCGACTCAAAACACTCCAAAGCCAGCCTTAGTCGCAAAGCATCGGAGGTCCCCCCATGAGATTGAAACTCTCGCAAAATCGAGTCATACTGAGACGGGTTGGTCGAGACAGTAACAAACGCATGATTCTTCGATGCAGCCCGAATCAAACTCGGACCCCCAATGTCGATCTGCTCGATCGCTTCGGCAAACAATACCCCCTGCTTGGCCACCGTCGCTTCGAATGGATAAAGATTGACGACCACCAAATCGATCGAATCGATCGCGTGCTGCTCGAGACTGCCCAAGTCGTCCTGACGATCCCTCCGAGCCAAAATCCCCCCGAAGATCTTCGGGTGCAAAGTCTTGACCCGACCATCCATCACCTCAGGAAATCCCGTGTACTGGGAAACCTCCCTGGCCCCTACCCCATGCTCCTGCAAGTACTTGTAAGTCCCACCGGTACTTAAAATTTCCACCCCACGCTCAGTCAAAGCCTTGGCAAACTCTGCCAAACCTGTTTTATCGCTGACACTCATCAGCGCTCGCCGAATCGGTGAATACTGACTCACCATAAATAGCTAACCTTATAGAAAAATTCATCCACGATAAACCGCAGGCGAAAAACAACCGTGGAGCCGGGACCACTGCAATTTCAACTGCAGAAATCATGCCGAAAGTACGAAAAATCGCAAGCCTTACGCGATGCAAAAGAACTTGCAAAACAACTACGATCCGCATTCCCAAAGAGTTTCACCCCTGAGGGGTTGCGACTTGCCAAGAAGAATCTTACAACAAAGTCCCATAAAACGGGGGACAATGCGGTTGGTTCTGCCCATAACTCCCCCTGATTCAAATACCCCTCTAGCAATCCGAGAGATTCCATGTCTGGCACCGGTTTAGATGACGGCCTAATCAAGTCCGATAACGTCGCACGCGTTCTTGAACAAGCACTCCAAGCCGGAGAGGGCCTCCTACGCTTAACCCCAACCTGGGTACCCCGTAGCTTCCTGCATCCAGGCCGCCGCATCAAACTCCATCCCGATGACCTCTACGCTTTCGGTGCCAATCGCGGGGGTATCGATGAACGATGGTTCGCCAGCACGACCGAAGCTGCCAACGAAGGACGCGTCTGGCACGAAGGACTCAGCTTTTGCTTGTTCGAAGGGAAGAAATTTCTCTTAAAAGACGCTATCGCCGAGCAAGGAAACACGCTCGTAGGTCCCGCCATCTTCGGAAAATACAACCGATGGCCAGTGTATTCGAAGTTCTTCGATAACATGGGACCCATCCCCCACCACATGCACCAGTCGCAAGAAGATGCCGCACTGGTCGGCCAAGAAGGAAAGCCCGAAAGCTACTACTTCCCTCCCCAATACAACAACGTCGATAACAACTTCTCCTACACCTTCATGGGCCTTGAACCAGGGACCACCAAGGACCAACTCCGCCGCTGCCTTGAAAACTGGAACAAAGGGGACAACGGCATCATCGACCTATCGCGAGCCTACCGACTCAAACGCGGTACCGGCTGGCTTATCCCACCAGGAGTCCTCCACGCTCCTGGCTCCCTATGCACCTACGAACCCCAATGGGGCTCGGACGTCTTTGGAATGTACCAATCGATCGTCGAAGGCCGCTACGTTCCATGGTCGCTACTTGTCAAAGACATGCCCAAGGATAAACACCAAGACCTCGATTTCATCATCGGTCAACTCGACTGGGAAAAGAACGTCGATACCCACTTCAAAGACTCCAACTACATCGAACCGATCGTCGATGAGTCCAAGTCATCCGCAGGCGTGACCGATAAGTGGATCGTCTATGGATCGATCGACGGTAAGCAACTCTTCAGCGCCAAAGAACTTACCCTCGAACCCGGTGCTAAAACCATCCTCAAAGACGGTGCAGCTAGCGGTTGGACCACCGTCCAAGGCAAGGGGCGCATCGGCAAACTGGCACTGCAAACCCCAGCCATGATCCGCTTCGGACAAAATACCGAAGACGAAGTTTTCATCAGCCATCAAGCAGCCACCCGCGGTGTCGAAATCGAAAACACCGGCAGCGAGCCTCTGGTAGGTCTACGCTACTTCGGCCCCGATGCCCACTCGAACATGCCCACCAACGGGGCTTGGCAAAAACATCGCTAAGCTGCCCCTTAACGATCAAACCATCAATCCGTATCTAGCAACTTCTTCCATCCAGTCGTAAGGAATCCCCATGAACCAACTTCCTAAACTCCACAACGCCATGTGGCCCGGTCTTGTCGGCAAAGGGGATGGCCCCGATCAGGAACCACCGATCTCCCTAGAACGTATGCTCGAACTGACGGCCGCAGCCAATGTCAACGGTCAGAAATTCGAAGGGATCGACTACTTCCTGTTCTTCCCCCATACCGACCCCAACGCAAGCGATGCAGACATCCGCAAAATCGCAGATCTGATCGCAAGCTACGGTTTCTCCGTCGGCTCGCTGGTAGCCCCAGTCTGGCCCGGCACCGTCGGCGATTCGGCCATGGGCGATGATGATCAACAAAACAAGTTCCTCTCAGCAGTGCAAACCGCTTGCCGAATCGCTCGCGTTTTCGAAGACCACGGCATCCGCAAGTACGGTGTGATCCGTGTCGACAGCGCGGAATTCGGCGTCGAAAAGTGGCGATCCAATGCCAAAGCCAACACCGCTCGCATCGTCGATACCTTCAAAAAGGCAGCCAAAATCGCCAAAGACAACGGGCAACGCTTAGCCGCCGAAGGAGAAATCTGCTGGGCCGGAATGCACTCCTGGAAAGACATGCTCGATGTGCTCGAAGGGGTCGGGATGCCAGAGGCCTTCGGCTTCCAAGCCGACTTGGCACACACCTACCTCTACCTTCTGGGTTACAACGCACCCGAACACGCACTCCTTGGCAATAACCACTCCCACGAAGAATTCTACGACAAGTACCAGCAAATGACCGACAAACTGCGGCCTTGGACCATCGACTTCCACGTCGCTCAAAACGATGGACAAGTCCACGGTGCCGGTTCGCACGACAAGACCGGTAAGCACTGCCGTGCCGATGATCCAAACGGAAAACTCGATATCGTCAAATGCTCGGGCTACTGGCTCAAAGATGCCGCCTCTCGCGGTATCGAACACATCTGCTGGGACGGTTGCATGTTCCCCAACAAAACCCTTGAAGACGTCAAAACATGGAATACCATCTTGGCAACCATGATCGCAGTTCGCGAAGCCCACGGCTGGAACTCCGGTCCCAAGGCGTAATCGTCTCGCCAAGTCGATTCCCCATCACCCCACAGATAACCCTCAACCAGTCAAAACATCCAAAAGTAAATCTATAAAGGTATCCCAATGAAAGAACTACGCATCGGTATGATCGGATACGGATTCATGGGCAAAGCCCACTCGAATGCCTATCTCCAAGCTAGCCGCTTTTTTCAAAGCTCTCACAAACCGGTACTCAAAGCTCTGTGCGCGCGCAACGCACAAAAAGCGAAATCATTTGCCGACAACTGGGGCTATGAGTCGATCGAAACCGATTGGAGGCAACTGCTCAAACGCTCCGATATCGATGCGGTCGATATCTGCACCCCGAACAATCTGCACAAAGAGATCGCCATCGAAGCTGCCAAAGCAGGCAAGATGATCCTCTGCGAAAAACCGCTTGCGATGAACACTGCCGAAGGCCTCGAAATGGTCGCTGCAGTCGAAAAAGCCGGTGTTGCGAACATGGTCTGGTACAACTACCGTCGCGTGCCAGCCGTGACGCTTGCCAAACAAATCGTCGAATCCGGAAAACTCGGACGGATCTTCCACTACCGAGCAAACTTCCTCCAAGACTGGACCATCAACGCCGATGTCCCCCAAGGTGGAGCGGCCACCTGGAGACTCGACGCCGAAGCTGCCGGGAGCGGTGTCACTGGCGACTTGCTCGCCCACTGCATCGACACGGCTCTCTGGATCAATGGCTCAATCAACGATGTCTGCGCTGTGACCGAGACATTCGTCAAAGAACGAACCCACGTGGAAACCGGAAAGAAGTCCCCTGTGAACATCGACGATGCTTGCTCGTTCTTCTGCCACTTCCAAAACGGCTCGCTGGGACTCTTCGAATCGACCCGTTACGCCCGAGGCCACAAAGCCCTTTACACCCTAGAAATCAACGGCGAAAACGCCAGCATCGCCTGGGATCTCCACGACCTGCATCGCCTCAAGTACTTCGATTACAACGACGACTCGGTCGTTCGAGGCTGGCGCAGCGTTCACGTCTCCGATGGAAACCAACCCTACATGGGCAACTGGTGGGTCCCAGGTTTGCAAATCGGTTACGAACACTCGTTCACCCACCAAGTCGCCGATTTCCTCAAGAGTCTCGACACCGGCGAACCAGCCCACCCAACCTTCAAAGACGCCTTGGAAACCCAACGCGTCTGCGATGCTGTCCTGGCAAGCGCCGCCGACCGCCAGTGGAAAAACGTCTAGCTTCAATCCTCCGCTGGGCTCCCATCCTCGCACATCTCGACGATCATCGGATCGAACTGACCGATGATCTCGACCAAATCGGTCTGAGCCGCCATCACCGAGTGGATGTCTTTGTAAGCCCCCGGGGCTTCGTCGGCACCAGCCGAAATCACCCGCACCCCTTGATCGCTCAGCGTGTTGCGAACCGAGTTCCAAGTGTATTTCTGACGGGCCGCCGTGCGGCTCATCCGTCGACCAGCTCCATGCGAAGCAGACTCTAGGCTTGCCGCGTTCCCTTTTCCTCGGACCACAAAGCCAGGCGTTGCCATCGATCCGGGGATCACACCCAAGACGCCCTTACCAGCTGGCGTTGCACCTTTGCGATGCACCACCAACTCTTTGCCATTGAGGATTTCTTTCCAAGCGAAATTATGGTGGTTCTCGACACCGGCGATGATACGCCCCCCCAAGAACTTCGATACCAATCGATGGATCACATCGTGGTTGGCAGCCGCATAATCCCCCATCAAGTTCATCGCGTTCCAATACTCCTGGCCCGCTTCGCTATCGAGCGATAGCCATCCAAGGTACCCGAATCGCGTCGACAAGCTCTTGGGCAGTTGGGCTCGAGCGATGTTGCTATACACCGAACAAACGCTCGCACCGGTGCCTCGGCTTCCAGAGTGACTCAGCAACGCAGTATAGACTCCCGGTTCCAACCCTAACTGTCGGTCCATTTGAAGGACCTTCAGAGACCCAAACTCGACGAAGTGGTTCCCAGAGCCGCTGGTACCAAGCTGCTTGCGAGCCGTGTCTTTCTTTTCACGGGTCGTCCGAGTCACGTTCCAATCCTGGTCCATCACCTGATGGTCCTGAGGGGTTTCATGCACCGAACCCATGCCGAATCGTGTCCCCCGCTGCAAAGCGATCTCAAAGCGACCAGGGTTCTTCTTCAAGTCACTAGGTTCGATGTCCAAAATCGAAAGCTTCATACGACAAGCGATATCGACCCCCACAGCGTAAGGGATCACTGCGTTTTCAACCGCCAAAACCCCTCCGATTGGAAGACCATAACCCATGTGCGCATCGGGCATCAGCGCACCGGCACGCGCAATCGGGAGCTGACAAGCTGTCAACATCTGGTTGTGAGCCGCTTGGTCGATGTCCTCTCCCCAAGTCGGATAAGCGATCGGCTCGGCAGGAACTTGTTCCAGCTCGGTGGCCAAATCGATCATGCTCTGCGCAAAAGCACCCCAGTACTCGTCTGCCAGGAAAGCCCGAGGGTTATCGACCAGCGATGCGATCGTTTCTTTGACATTTTTCCCACGAAAACCTTTTTCCCGAACCACATTCTGAATCGTCGTGATCGCCACAGGAACACATTCGATAGGCACACCTAATTTTTCTAATTGCCGCGCATTCATAGGGTTTTTATCTCAGTAGATTCGTTCAGTTCCATCAAAAGTGCCGCTCGTACTCGAGGCGATCCTCCGAGTAAGAGCCCGTGTGGCAACCTAAGGTTCATCCCCCGAGCAAAAGTTTATAAGTCATTGCAGCCAAGACCGCACCTGCGATCGGACCGGCAACGGGAACCCAAGCGTAATCCCATTGCCCACTCCCTTTTCCCGGGATAGGCAAGATCTCATGAGCCAATCTTGGGATCAGATCCCGCGCGGGGTTGATCGCATAACCGGTAGTCCCCCCAAGACTCAGACCGATTCCAAAGACCAGAAGCGCCACAGGCAAAAGACCCAAGCTTCCCATCCCGATCTTGGCCTGGGAGTCTGCAGCACTTGCGGATGTCACTAAACTCAGATCCACCGACGGTGAGATCATCAAAAGGATCGGCAAGATCAGAGCATAAGTACCGATCAGTTCGCATACGAACGATTGGCGATGATTCTTGATATTGGCTCCGGTGCAAAAGCAAGCCAATTTGGCATCGCGATCGTCGGAGATTTTGAAATGCTCCAGGTAGAACAGATAGACCAACGTCGCACCGATCAAGGCCCCGATGCATTGGGCGAGGATGTAGCTAAGCGTCTGCGCGAAAGTCAATTTACCCACCACCAGCATGGCCACCGAGACCGCAGGATTCAAATGGGCTCCGGAGTATTTCTCGCTGCAGAAAGCTCCGATGTAGACAGCCAGCCCCCAGCCGGCCGCGATGACTATCCAACCAGAGTTATTGCCTTTGGTTTTGGGGAGCAGTACATTGGCAACCACTCCATTGCCAAAGAGAACCAGCAACGCAGTACCTACAAGTTCCGCTGTCCAGGGTGTCATATGCAGAGTCCCATTCAAGAGAGGTTTGAAGATCTAGCACCAGCAGTTATCTTACCTTGGATGATCGATCGAAGCGGAACGATCGTCGAGCCAAAACGCGATTTCTACGAAACTCGGCAGCCTGCGCTGCTCTGCAAAGAGCGGTTGAGAAATTGCTTACCTGACACATCGCAACCGCCCCTGGCATTCTCAATTCTCAATTCTCGGCTCTTCAGGAATTATTGTGGCTAGGAATGTAAACCACTGGTTTTTATCGTACTCGTACTCAATGAAATGGTACTCGTACTCGTACTCGAAGCGGTCTAGTACAGAGATTCAGCCCATTC